>ERZ808054.10-NODE-10-length-286217-cov-41.806151_pt1 | contig 286217 bp, 208 predicted proteins | sample MGYA00380201_ERZ808054 | MGnify/ENA primary metagenome ERZ808054 (study PRJEB31490, sample SAMN06133419) | mouse gut metagenome | isolation source: Z5_2 | host: mice | place: China: Chengdu | collected 2015-05 ...
GATTGTGCTGACGAAAAAGCCGAAAGTGAACTCGACGGCGATACGGGAAATGAGGGAGGAACTGGAGAAGTTGGAGGATGTAAATAAGGACAAGTGAGATAAGAAAAGATAAATGGAAAGGAGCGGACGGCCAACGTTTTGGTGGTACATAGCGAGCCGTCCGTATCCTAACCCCATTAAGGAAAGAGGTTTTGGCAAAAGTAGTTATTTCGTTTGAATAGGCAAAATAATTGACGCTCTTTTGAAATCGGCTATGGTGGTAAGAGATGGGGTACAATATGGCATCCATCAAGGTAAAGTCATCAATGATTCTCCTTACAAAGCTTTGGAGATAGACAGCTTGCGTGAGTTCATCGAAAAGGCGTTGACGCAACTCATCAAAAAGAACAGCACCCGCATTGCTTTTTTCGGAGCGTTCTGCTGGAATCGTACGACTGAGAAATATTCAATGCCAAAACAAACCTGTTGATGAATCACTTCGTTGATATGGCTGTTCAGGGGTACGGATGGATTATAGCATAGATAATAGTGGTAAATAGCAATCAATCAGTTTATTAATACCATCTTTGCATTTTGTTGGAACGAGAGTTTATTAATTTTAGAATGCGAAATACTTTTTAATATTTATATTTCTAATCTATTGATAATCAGTATTTGATTTTTTGTATATTTACAAAATAAGCGATGAAACCGCCTGTTTCGGAAAAGGTGGGAAAAAAAGTATTTTTTTTTATTCTACCTTTGCATCGTGGTCACAAAACAAAAACACTCCTTATCGACTGACGAGCCTGTAGGAACACGAGAAAACATTCTTTTATTTTATTAATTTTAAAAACTAAAACATTATGGCAGTATTATTTCGTAAACACTATCGTTTAAGCAACATTGCAGACAAAAACTCTCCGAAGAAAGTATATCCTACGATTACTTACAAGTATAGCAACCCCGCAAAACTGAAGGAGGTGGCAAAGGAAATCAGTTCTATTTCCGGTGTCAGTGAGGGGGACTGTTACAGCGTATTGAAGGATTTCCGTTCGTATCTGAAGAAGACGTTGCTGTCCGGTCGCATCGTGAACATCGACGGACTGGGGCACTTCTTCCTTTCTGCCCAAAGCAAGGGAACGGACAAAGCGGAAGACTTCACCAGCAATGACATCACGGCATTGCGCGTTTGTTTCCGTGCCAACAACGACATCCGCATCGTTGCTTCCGGTACCACCCGTTCGGACGGACTTGTTCTGAAGGACGTGGACCGCATCAACGACGACTTCGATGAAAACGGTGGCGGCAATGAAGGCGGAGACGAAGGTGGAAACGGAGGCGGTTCCGGCAGTGGTGAGGAAGAAGACCCGCTGGGATAAAGTGATTCCATTGCTTGTTGAAGCTTGGTATTGGTAATTAAGAATAGAGGGGCTGGCTTGTCCGGTTGGAGGTCAGTTCCTCTATGTTATTTTGAGTCAATCGGATTTCATTTACAGAAAAATATGAATATCTTTGACCCATAATTCATTAATTAAAAATAGTAAGATTATGGGAACCACTAACAAGGCAACTGTGAAGATAGGAGTAACAGGGGTAACAGTCATCGGAGTCATCGTGTTGTTTATGATTATATTCGCCGTGGAGCGTATCGATTCGGGGCAGACGGGCATCATCGTCAACCTGGCGGGCAGCGAGCGCGGCGTGGACGATGCCAAGGTAGAGACCGGATGGGTGATGTACAACCGCTTTGCCAAGCAACTGTTCGAATATCCCGCCTTTGCACAGATTGTGGACTACGAGCCCTTCGACATACAAGACAAAAAGGGTACTATCTTCAAGACCGACCCTACCATCGAGTACTACATCGAACGCGACAATGCCAAAGTTGTCTTCCTGCGCTACCGCAAGACCACCGAAGAATTGGAGCAGAGCGTCATCCTGACGGAAGTGAAGAATGCCTATAAGGACGTGGCAGGGCTTTACGAGACGGATTCGCTCATCAACAACCGTCCCGCCTTCGAGAAAGAAGTGGAGGAGTTGCTGAAGGAGCGGTTGAGCAAACGGGGGTTTACGTTCACCAACATCCAGTCGTCCGTGAAGCCCAACGAGACCTTGCAGGCCGCCATCGATGCCAAGAACACCGCCGTGCAGAATGCCCTGAAGGTGGAGAACGAGAAGAAAGCCGCCATTGCCGAAGCCGAAAAGGTGGTTGCCGCCGCCAAAGGTAAGGCGGATGCCAACCGGATACTCCAGCAGAGCATCACTCCGGAGCTGATTCAGCTGAAAGCGGTGGAGAAATGGGACGGCAAGCTGCCGTTGTCGACAAGCGGAAACACGCTGCCGTTTCTGAAGCTGCAATAAGGGCAGGGGAGAGCTGGCGTCTGTGTATATCGATACAGGAATATGAAATGAAAAGAGGCTGGTAAATTAGGCAGTGTGCCAAAACTCACCACAGATTACCCGGATTATCACAGATTAACCATATTGATTAGATAAGAATTTAAAGAATAATCTGTGATAATCCGGGTAATCTGTGGTGAGTTTTGACATATCCTCAGGAAGCGTGTTTCGATACGCTCTCCTTTGAATTAATGACCTATTTGTACGCTCCCCAATCTACATTCTTCATATCCCCGCTTTTTGCCAGCTCGGCGTGCATGGCAAGGGCGGCACGTGCGGCGTGAGGGGTCTGAGCCTTTCCGTCGGTCAGTTTCAGGTAGTCCCACAAGATATTCTTGTAGTCCGGATGGACACAGTTTTCGATGATGGTCTGGGCGCGTTCCTTCGGGCTCTTGCCGCGCAGGTCGGCTACACCCTGTTCGGTGACGATGATGTTGACGTCGTGTTCGCTATGGTCGGCGTGCGACACCATCGGCACAATGGCGCTGATTTTGCCTTCCTTGGCAACGGACGGACAGGTGAAAATGGAGATATAGGCGTTACGCGTGAAGTCGCCCGAGCCGCCGATGCCGTTCATCATCTTCGTACCGCCGATGTGCGTGGAGTTCACGTTGCCGTAGAGGTCGGCTTCGATGGCAGTGTTGATGGAGATGACACCCAGGCGGCGGATTACCTCCGGATTGTTGGAGATTTCCGACGGGCGGAGCACCAGTTTGTCGCGGAAGAAATCCATGTTGTCGTAGATATCTTGCAGGCAGTCGTTGGTGACGGTCAGCGAGCAGGTGCTGCCGAACTTGATGCGTCCCTCCTTGATAAGCCCGATGACGGAGTTCTGTATGACTTCCGTATACATTTCGAATGCGGGGATGGTCTTGTCGCGTCCCAAGGCACCCAACACGGCGTTGGCGATATTACCCACACCCGACTGCAACGGCAGGAAGGAGGAGGGGATGATGCCGCGTTTCATGTCGGCGGCAAGGAAGTCGGCCACGTTCTGTCCGATACGGTCGGTTAGCGGGTCGGCGGCGGAGAAGCTGCGCGCTTCGTCCGGCCAGTTGGTTTCTACTATGCCCACAATCTTCTTCGGATCTACCTGGATGTACGGCAGTCCGATGCGGTCGCTCGGCTTGAAGATGGGTATCTCGCGGCGATAGGGCGGGTCGAGCGGTTCGCAGACATCGTGCAGGCCCATGGCATTTTTACTGTGGGCTGCATTCAGCTCTATGATGATTTGGTCGGCAAGGCGGCAGATGGTGGGAGCGATGCCACCGGCGGCAGTCAGATAGATTTTACCGTCGGGTGTCACCTCGCACGCCTCGATGATGGCGATATTTACTTTCCCCATGAAACCGTAGCGCACCTCTTGCGCCATTTGCGACAGGTGGATGTCGTTGTAGGCAATCTCGCCGTTGTTCACCGCTTTGCGGAAGTCGGGATTGGTGGTGTAGGGGGCACGGTAGCGGATGGCTTTGACGCGCGAAAGGATGCCGTCGCAGGAGTCGCCGGTCGAGGCGCCCGTGAAGATGCCTACCTGGAAGGGATTTCCCTTGGCGTGTTCCGCTTCTGCGATGTTTGCTAATTCTGCCGTTACGGCTTTGGCTGTTCCGGCGGGAGTGAATCCGCTCAGGCCGATGTTGTAACCATGTTTAATCAGGCTCGCAGCTTCTGCTGCCGAAATGTAATTAAATGCCATAATGTATAGTTATTTTTCGTATTAAGGTATCAATTCGATTCTTGTCGCATCAGTACTTCCGTTGCAAGATTTCTCCCCAAATAATGGCTTTGCGCGCTTCTTCCGCCGAACGTATTTCAAATTCGGAGACGTTGTTGTCTGTTTCGGGAGAGGTATAGTCGTTGCTTTGTTGTGCAGGAGTCCGCCCGGCGGCAGTGGCGGCGGGGGTAGTGGTGGCGGCCGGTTTGTGCTTTTTCCCTTTTTTCTTATGTGCCGCAGCGGCTTCGGGCTTGCGGCCTTGCGGGATGTATCCGCCATAGGTTTCGTCGTTCCGGTCTTCGGGGAAGGGATTGCCGTCATCGGGCACAGGTGTGGCAGGAGCGTTGCCGACTTTCTTTTTTGCTTCTTTTTGGGTCTGCCTGATAAAACTTATCACTATGACACCTGCGACTAACAGGAATTTGAAGATGTCTTCCATAAGCCTTTCTTTGTTTTTTCCATCGCCAAAGGTAATTATTTAATCTGATTGTAACCAATAAATTGGCATTAAAAAAGGGCAGCTTCACAGCTCCCCTTATTTTTTAACCTAAACCTTAACTATGAAAAAATCTAATGTTTCTTTCATTTCACAAAAATGGAAATTTATTCCAATAATGCCAAATCTATGCTTGGAAAATGTTCATTTACTTAACATTAATTAGTAGAAATGCATCAAATAGAGCGGGTTATGTGTTATTTTTCCTTTGTTACGCTGCTTTATTGGGCATGAAGATGTATCTTTGCGCCAAAACCTAAAAACGAAGAAACAATGGAAAATCTGACGGGAGCAGACTTTAAATCTGCAACTGCCGATGACAACAAGAAGTTGTTCATCGAAACCTACGGCTGCCAGATGAACGTGGCAGACAGTGAAGTGATAGCCTCCGTGATGCAGATGGCGGGATATTCGGTGGCGGAGACGCTGGAAGAGGCGGACGCGGTGTTCATGAACACCTGTTCCATCCGCGACAATGCCGAGCAGAAGATTCTGAACCGGCTGGAGTTCTTCCATTCGCTCAAGAAGAAGCGGAAGAACCTGATAGTCGGCGTGCTGGGATGCATGGCGGAGCGCGTGAAGGACGACCTGATTACGAACCACCACGTCGATCTGGTGGTGGGGCCCGATGCTTACCTCAGCCTGCCCGACCTGATTGCGGCGGTGGAAGCCGGAGAGAAGGCCATCAACGTGGAACTCTCCACGACGGAAACCTATCGCGACGTGATTCCTTCGCATATCTGCGGCAACCACATATCGGGCTTCGTCTCCATCATGCGCGGATGCAACAACTTCTGCACTTACTGTATCGTGCCCTATACCCGCGGACGGGAACGTAGCCGCGATGTGGAGAGCATCCTGAACGAAGTGGCGGATCTGGTGGCGAAAGGCTACAAGGAAGTGACCCTGCTGGGGCAGAACGTCAACTCCTACCGCTTCGAGAAGGCGGACGGAGAGGTGGTTACCTTCCCCATGCTGCTGCGCACCGTCGCCGAAGCAGCTCCGGGCATCCGTGTCCGCTTCACCACGTCACACCCCAAAGACATGAGCGACGAGACCCTACAGGTCATCGCCTCCGTGCCCAACGTCTGCAAGCACATCCACCTGCCCGTACAGAGCGGGAGCAGTCGCATCCTGAAACTGATGAACCGCAAGTACACCCGCGAGTGGTACTTGGAACGTGTGGATGCCATCCGCCGCATCATCCCCGACTGCGGCCTCTCTACCGACATCTTCTCCGGCTTCCACAGCGAGACGGAAGAAGACCACCGGCTCTCCCTGTCGCTGATGGAAGCCTGCGGCTACGATGCCGCCTTCATGTTCAAGTACTCCGAGCGTCCGGGCACGTATGCCAGCAAGCACCTGCCCGACGACATTCCGGAAGAGGTGAAAATCCGTCGCCTGAACGAAATCATCGCCTTGCAGAACCGCCTTTCCGCCGAGGCGAACGCACGCTGCGTGGGACGTACGTACGAAGTGCTGGTGGAAGGTGTCTCCAAACGTTCGCGCGACCAGCTCTTCGGCCGCACCGAGCAGAACCGTGTGGTCGTATTCGACCGGGGCACGCACCGCGTGGGTGACTTCGTGACGGTACGGATTACGGAAAGCAGTTCGGCGACGTTGAAGGGGGAAGAAGTCTGATTTCTTTACATCCTCATTTCCCTCGTAACCGCTTCCTTTGTCCGGCACCGAGGAAGGCAGGGTTCCCCGGTGCCGGAGGTGGTGTTCCCCGGTGGGGAACGACCCGTTCCTCGGTGCCGGACAAACCCCCGTTCAGAAAGGGGCTGTGGATGGGGTAAGAGAGAGGGTGTCGGGATGTTGGAGGATGAGAAAAATGATGACAAATAGAGTAGTCGGGTAGGGAAGAAAGTCATGTCAAGGTATGTAATTCATTCCATATTTTGAAGAAAAAATTGTCCGTAAAAAACTTTCACTATCTTGGCGAAAAGATGGATAGTGTTCCGTCATTGTGATATCCGCTTTACGGAAAAGACTCTTTTCCTATGTTTTTTCTGCGGAATCTTTTCAATAGCAGCAATGAAAATCGCAAAAAAATAAAACTCCGGAAGATTGCTTCCGAAACTCCCGGAGTTTTGTGCAAAAACGCGCAGTCTTTTATTTCTAAAATCGGGTATTTACCATTAGACTCTATCGGGCTTTGTTCCCCTCGCGAGGGATATATGGTTCCTTCAGCAAGGGTGATTTTTGCCTCATTGGTTAAAAGTTATAAAATATGTGGTAGTGTTTACTAATTTCCTTGATTTTTTCTTGTATTATTAAAATTTATTCGTTAATTTTGAACAAATTATTTTAATGGTGAATGATTCTCTGATATGATTGAATCTCATAAAGAAGGTGAGATTATGGGTCTTGTGTATTCTCGAATAGTATACTTATAAATAAGTATTTGTTGTTATTTCTCTTTTTGTGTTATATAATTTTTGTCTAATCATTTAAATTTGTGTACTATGAAAATTAAATTATTGTTATCTCTTGTTGTCTGTGTATGTAGTTTCATATTTGCATTTACAAATATGAGCAATGTGAATTGTAGTAATGTGTTGTCATTGGTTAATGTTGAATCTTTAGCGAATGATGAGACTGACGATGGAGCATCTTGTATATCAGTGCTGTCTTCAAATACTATTATGTTTCAAGAATGTAGCGTTTACAATAGAACTTATGAAACGGTTTATAGAAAGGATTTCTTATTTGAATGTAGTAGTGCTAGTTCGGGAAGTTGTGATAAAGGACATTTTTATCAATATTATGACTGTGATGGGTATCTTATTGACAGTTGTGATGAAACACGTTCAACGCGGTGTCAAGAACCTGAATGATAATTTATTATAATATGTATATTATGAAAAAGATTATTTTATTTGTTGTAATTGCGTGCGTGGTGACTGTGGTTACTTGCGTGAAGAAAAACAACATATTGCAGAATGTTATGGCGCTTTCATTAGTGGATATTGAGGCTTTGGCAAATGACGAATCTACTGACGAAAAAGATGATAAAGAGTGTGTTACGGAAACTTCAATGGAATATTTGTGGCAAGAGTGTACAGTCTATAATGATACCTATGAAACATTTGGACGAATAGCGGTAAAACATGAGTGTAAGGGACTTGGTATAGAAATTTGTAAGAAAGGGTATCTCTATATGTATTATGATTGTGATGGTTATGAAATAGGTAATGAGGATCGTACTTATGATTCATATTGTTTTTTGTAATTTCTAAATTAATTGTTTGGTATGAATAAATGTTTGATAATCAGTGTATGCATCATGATTCTGTTTATGCCTGTATTTGTGGGGTGTAGATCAACAGCAGATTATATGGCAATGAATGGTGATGCTTTTGTTGTAAACTTGGATACTGTAGAATTAAAACATGATTTTAAACTTTCCAACATTTTTGATTCTGTTTGGGCCATACCGCTGGATAATAGTGAGGTGGTAATTGGTAAGATTAGTAGAGTCGATGTTTATAAGGACCGGATAATTGTTTTGGATGCGGAATATGCAAAAGGAGTTTTCGCTTTTGATAGAGCAGGCCATTTGCTTTATAAAATAGGCAATGTGGGACTTGGTCCCGAAGAATATGCGTCTTGTGGAGATTTCGCGATAGACCATGAACAAGGTTCTATTTATATATATGATAAATTGAGACGTCGAATTTTTGTTTATGATGTAAATACGGGAAAATATCAGCGAACTTTACGTATAGAGCGTTCTGTTGAATTCGACAGAATTTGGTATAATGGAGGACGTTTGTATGCCGTAAGTTCTTATTTCTCATCTGAAAAGAATGATTCACCTTTTTATATATTGAAGCAATTGGATGAGAAAACGGGAAAACTGATAGGGGAGTGGTTGGATGTGGAAACTTTTAATAAAGGTTGGAAAGATGGATTTATGATGACAAATCCATTTTATCGGCTTAGTAGGGATGAGGATCTTTTTGCTTATGGAATTGCAGATACAGTTCTTTCTTTAAGAAAAGATGGAATATTCCCTTATATGATTTTCACGGGAGATAAAGTTGTAAAGCCTGATGAAATATTGAAAGAGGAAAAAGATGTTTTATTGAATGCAAAAAAGAAGATAGAGATGCTTATGAATGCACATAGGAGATTGGGAATTCAAAAGAATAAGCTAATCAATGTATCTGATTTGTATGTATGTAATGGGTATTTATATTTTTACTATGTAACTAAGTTCCATCTTTTTGCAAAATACAATTTAAAAAATAGTGAGGTCACTGTTTATGCTAATACAAAAGATGATTTGCTATTTTTATCAAAACCCTATAAATATAGCATGACTTCGTTCCTGATGTCCGATGAAGGCGGCGTTTATTATCAAGTGGATACAGAAGTGTTGCCGCAGTTGAAGTCCTGTCTGAACGACGGTTTTCTGTCCGACCGGATTCGAAATAAAGAAGTGTTGCGGCAGATAACGGAAGACTCTAATCCTATTATCTTGTATTATGAATTTAAGAAAGAGTGATAAAACCTTATTGTACTATCTCGCCATACTGTTTATGTTGATTGTCGTTGTTGTACAAGGTTGGCAAATAAGGAGATATAAAGAGAATATAGCCGTATTGAATAAAGGGATTCCAAAAATGTTGGAAAAGTCCATTCATTATGCAGAACATAATGTAAACACATCCTTAAATGGTGTTTATGAACAATTGTTTCCTGTAAACAATGCCTTAATATATTGTTTTACGGATGATATGTGCGATGAATGTATCAGACAAGATTTACAGGAATTGTACCAATATCAATTAATAGTTGGAAAGGAAAAATTGTTGGTTCTTCCTGTTTGTGAGAACGATGTGTTGAAGTCTGCAGCTTGGGAAGGACCGTTGCGGAGCTTTAATTATAAAAATGTTCCGGATACATTCAGCGTCCCTTGTGATAAGAATAGCGGAATCTTAAAAAGATATATTGCATATATAGGCGATGATGGAAAGGTAAAAACACTTTTCTTCCCTGAGAAGAATGAGCAAACCTTAACCCAAATGTATCTCCAGTCGGTGATACAAAGATTTGGTAGCAAATGAGTTTAGCATTAAATCTTCTTAACGAAAGCGGCGTAAATCACTTTTTATTTGTTATTTTGCACCAAATTTAGGATAAGTGCGTCCTGTCCGTTGCGGGTCGCACTTCCTTATGGTATACGTCTGATGAATAAACTCACTATAAAAGCTTGTCCGGTATGTGGCGGAACGCACTTGGAGCGTACGCTGACCTGCATAGACCATTATGCTTCGGGGGAAGCATTCCATTTGTGCCGTTGCAAGGAGTGTGGGTTTGTTTTGACTCAGGACTTTCCCGTCGCTGCGGAAATAGGGCGTTATTACGAGACGCCCGATTACATCTCCCATTCGGACACACGGCGGGGGGTGATGAATACCGTGTACCATTGGGTGCGTAGCTATATGCTCCGGCGCAAGGCGCACTTGGTGGCGCGCGTGGCACACCGCAAGGAGGGGCGGCTGCTGGACATCGGTACGGGCACCGGCTATTTTGCCGATACCATGCGGCGTGCCGGTTGGCAGGTGGAAGCCATTGAGAAGAACGCCCATGCCCGCGCGTTCGCCCGGGAGCATTTCGGTCTGGCCGTGAAACCGGACACGACCTTGAGGGATTTCGCGCCCGGCAGCCTGGACGTCATTACCCTGTGGCACGTGATGGAGCATCTTGAACCGCTGAACGAGACGTGGGAGACGCTGCATTCGCTGCTTACGGAGAAGGGGGTGCTGATTGTTGCCGTGCCCAACTGTTCTTCGTACGATGCGCGACGCTACGGTGCCTATTGGGCGGCATACGATGTCCCCCGGCACTTGTGGCATTTCACCCCCGACACTATCCAACGGCTGGGCTCCAAGCATGGCTTCATTCTGGCGGAACACCATCCCATGCCGTTCGACGCGTTCTATGTGTCGATGCTGACGGAGAAGAATATGCGCCGTCCGTGTCCGTTCTTGCGCGGAATGGCTGTCGGAGCGTGGGCGTGGCTTCATGCCCTGATGAGCAAAGAGCGCAGCAGTTCGATGATTTACGTGTTCCGGAAGAAAAAGGACGGGAAAACAGCTGAATGACAAACGTGATAAGGAAAGGAATATGAGAAAGAAAGCCAAGAATAACGCTGTGTCTTACTGGGATATGCAGTTCATCACGTCCAGCATAAGCACTACGCTGGTGCTGCTGCTGCTGGGGTTGGTGGTGTTTTTCGTGTTGGGCGCGCGCAATCTTTCCGTATACGTGAAGGAGAACATCAATTTCTCCATCCTCATCAGCGACGACATGAAGGAGAGCGACATCCTGAAGCTACAGAAGAAGCTGGACAAGGAACCGTTTGTGAAGGCGACGGAGTATATCTCCAAGCAGCAGGCGCTCCGCGAGCAGACCGAGGCTATGGGGACAGACCCGCAGGAGTTTCTGGGCTACAACCCGTTCACGGCATCCATCGAAATCAAGCTGCATTCCGACTATGCCAATTCGGACAGCATCGCCAAGATAGAGAAGAAAATCAAGAAGAATACGAACATACAGGAAGTGCTTTATCAGAAAGACCTGATAGACGCGGTGAACGACAACATCCGCAACATCAGCCTGATGTTGCTGGGGCTTGCCGTCATCCTGACGTTCATCTCCTTTGCGCTGATAAACAACACCATCCGCCTGACCATCTATTCCAAACGCTTCCTCATCCATACGATGAAGCTGGTGGGGGCAAGCTGGGGTTTCATCAGGCGTCCGTTTCTGCGGCGCAACCTATGGATAGGCGTGCTGTCGGCAGTTGTGGCCGATGCCGTCTTGTGGGGAGCCGCTTATTGGCTGGTCTCTTACGAACCGGAGCTAATCAGGGTCATCACTACCGAGGTGATGTTGCTGGTCTCCGTTGCCGTATTGGCCTTCGGGGTGCTTATCACTTGGTTGTGTGCCTTGCTTTCCATCAACAAATACCTGAAGATGAAGGCGAGTACGTTATATTATATATAATAGGAATTTAGATTTCTGAAAATGAGTAGAGAGAAGTTCGCTTTTGACAAGACCAATTTTGTGTTGCTTGCTGTCGGTATGGCGGTAGTGATACTTGGTTTTATCCTGATGACCGGTCCCGTGTCTACGCCGACGCATTTCGAGCCGGACATCTTTAGTGTGAGACGTATCAAAGTGGCCCCGTTGGTCTGCCTTTTGGGGTTTGTGTTCATGATATATGCCGTATTGCGCAAACCGAAAGCGGAGGAGGAGTAGTTTAGTTGACAAGTGAACGAGTTGACAAGTTGACAAGTGAACGAGTTGACGAGTGAACAAGGCTTTCTCCTTGTACTCTCGTTCCCTTGTCAACTTACAAATAAATAAAAAAGTAAAGAAAAGTGGATTGGTTTGAGGCGCTTATCCTGGGGCTTGTCCAGGGACTGACGGAATATCTTCCGGTCAGCAGTAGCGGGCATCTGGCCATTGGGTCGGCATTGTTCGGTGTGAAAGGGGAGGAGAACCTCGCCTTCACGATAGTGGTGCACGTGGCTACGGTGCTCAGTACTTTGGTGATACTTTGGAAAGAGATTGAATGGATTTTCCGCGGGCTGTTCAAATGGGAAATGAACGAAGAGACCCGTTATGTCATCAATATCCTGATATCCATGATACCCGTGGGCATCGTGGGTGTGTTCTTCAAGGACGAGGTGGAACGGATTTTCGGTTCGGGATTGTTGGTGGTGGGATGCTGCTTGCTGCTGACTGCCTTGTTGCTTGGTTTTTCTTATTACTACAAGCCGCGGCAGAAAGAGAAGATTTCCATGAAAGATGCGTTCGTCATCGGGCTGGCGCAGGCTTGCGCGGTGCTTCCGGGACTTTCGCGTTCGGGCAGTACCATTGCCACGGGGTTGTTGCTGGGCGACAACAAGGCGAAGCTGGCGCAATTCTCTTTCCTCATGGTGATACCGCCCATCTTGGGCGAGGCGCTGTTGGACGGGGTGAAGATGATGAAGGGCGAAGCCATTGCCGGTGATATCCCGCTGCTTTCGTTGGCGGTAGGCTTCCTGGCTGCTTTTGTTTCAGGCTGCCTTGCCTGCAAGTGGATGATTAATATCGTGAAGAAAGGCAAGCTGATTTACTTTGCCATTTATTGTGCGATAGCCGGACTTGTCACGCTCATCATAGGTTGATTATAATAGGGGAGAGACTGATGAACTTTAAAGAAGGAGAAGTTTTATATTTCAATAAACCGTTGGGGTGGACATCGTTCAAGGTCGTGGGCCATGCGCGCTATCACATCTGTCGGCGGATGAAGGTGAAGAAACTGAAGGTGGGTCATGCCGGTACGCTCGACCCGCTTGCCACAGGCGTGATGATTGTCTGTACGGGCAAGGCGACGAAGCGCATCGAGGAGTTCCAGTACCATACGAAGGAGTACGTTGCCACCATCCGCCTGGGCGCTACCACTCCTTCCTACGATTTGGAGCACGAGATAGATGCCACTTATCCTACGGAGCACATCACGCGGGAGCTGGTAGAGGAGACCCTGAAGAAGTTTGTCGGCGAGATACAGCAGGTGCCGCCTGCCTTCTCCGCCTGTATGGTGAACGGCAAACGCGCTTACGACCTTGCCCGCAAAGGCGAGGAGGTGGAGCTGAAGCCTAAACTGCTGGTGATTGATGAAATAGAGCTGCTGGAATGCAACCTCCCGGACATCAAAGTCCGCGTGGTATGCAGCAAAGGTACTTACATCCGTGCCTTGGCACGCGACATCGGCGAAGCGCTTCACAGCGGCGCCCATCTCACGGCATTGGAGCGTACGCGCGTAGGCGATGTCCGCATCGAAGATTGTCTCGACCCGCTCGGCTTCAAAGAGTGGATAGACGCGCAAGAGGTCGTAATAGAAGAAAACTGATTATTAACACAGTGCTGTTGTCTTGAGCTTCATCGGCGCATTGGCACACCGGCACATTAGCACATTATAATTATGAAACTGTCGCAATTTAAATTTAAACTTCCCGAAGAGAAGATTGCCCTGCATCCTACAAGATACAGAGACGAGTCGCGTTTGATGGTACTGCACAGAAAGACGGGCGAAATCGAACATCGTATGTTCAAGGATATCCTGGAGTATTTCGACGATAAAGATGTGTTTATCTTTAATGATACGAAAGTGTTTCCTGCCCGCCTGTATGGCAATAAGGAGAAGACGGGTGCACGTATCGAGGTGTTCCTGTTGCGCGAGTTGAATGAGGAGCTGCGCCTGTGGGATGTGCTGGTGGACCCTGCCCGCAAAATACGTATCGGCAACAAGCTTTACTTCGGTGAGGATGATTCCATGGTGGCTGAGGTGATTGACAACACCACCTCGCGCGGACGTACGCTCCGCTTCCTGTACGACGGTCCGCACGACGAGTTCAAGAAGGCGCTGTATGCATTGGGTGAGACACCGTTGCCGCACAGCATCATCAACCGTCCCGTAGAACCGGAAGATGCAGAACGTTTCCAGTCCATCTTTGCCCGCAACGAAGGTGCGGTGACGGCTCCGACGGCAAGCCTGCACTTCAGCCGCGAGCTGATGAAGCGTATGGAGATTAAGGGAATAGACTTTGCCTATATCACCTTGCACGCCGGATTGGGTAACTTCCGTGATATCGACGTGGAAGACCTTACCAAGCATAAGACGGATTCCGAACAGATGATTGTTCCGGAAACGGCTGTGGAGATTGTGAACCGTGCCAAAGACCTGAACAAGCAGGTATGCGCCGTGGGTACCACGGTGATGCGTGCGATAGAGAGCACCGTGAGCACCGACGGTCATCTGAAGGAGTACGAAGGCTGGACCAACAAGTTCATCTTCCCGCCCTACGACTTTACGGTGGCTAATGCGATGGTATCCAACTTCCATATGCCGCTCTCCACGTTGCTGATGATTGTTGCCGCTTTTGGCGGTTACGAACAGGTGATGGAGGCTTATAATGTGGCATTGAAAGAGGATTACCGTTTCGGCACTTACGGCGATGCGATGTTAATCACGGATAAATAAAATAGCGGTCGGTAAGGCTGTTTCCATTGATGCGCGTTTACGTTGGTTTAGGAACTAATCTCGGCGAGAAAGAGCATAATCTTCGTCTTGCCGTTCGTAAAATAGAAGAGCGGGTAGGGAAAGTAATAGCCCTGTCCGCTTTTTACGCTACTGCCCCGTGGGGTTTTTCTTCTGAAAATACATTCCTGAATGCGGCAGCTTGTGTGGAAACACAGCTTCCGCCGTTGTCTGTGCTTCGCCTTACGCAGGAGATAGAGCGTGAGATGGGACGTACGCATAAGTCTGTGGGTGGAGTGTATAGCGACCGGCTGATAGATATCGACCTGCTGCTGTACGACGACCGGGTGATGGACACTCCCGAATTGAAGCTGCCTCATCCGCTGATGCACGAACGCCGCTTTGTGCTGGAACCTTTGGCGGAGATTGCACCGGAACTGGTGCATCCGGTATTGAAGAAAAAGATGCGGGACTTATTGAGATGATATATATATGAAGAAGATTCTTTTTTTAGTGTTAGTATTGACAGGTTGCGGGCTGTATGCGCAGCAGCCTTTCTCGTCGGAAATGAGCAAGGAAGCCATTGCCAAGGTGTGTAATGCCGCCTCTGCATGGCAGATGGCCCATCAGGGCGAGGTGAAGCATCATCCGCTGGACTGGACCAATGGCGCCCTGTATCGCGGGATGACGGAGTGGGGCAAGGTGTCGGGCAACAACGCCTGCTACGACTTCGTGTGTGCCATCGGTGAGGAGCACAACTGGAATATGTGGAACCGCGTATATCATGCCGACGACATCTGTGTGGGACAGGCGTTCATCGAGATGTACCGCAGGTCCGGCGACAGGAGGATGCTCCAGCCGGTGATGGAACGCGCTTATTACGTTGCCTCCCATCCTTCGCAAGCCCCGTTGCAGAAGACCGATGCAATCGGAGCCACGGAACGCTGGTCGTGGGCGGATGCCTTGTTCATGGCACCGCCGGTGTATGCTGCTTTGTACACGATAACCGGTGACAAAGTCTACTTGGACTACCTGGACAGCGAGTACAAGGCGTGCGTAGATTCACTTTACGATAAAGAAGAGCGCCTTTTCTATCGGGACAACAAGCGGATTCCCGTCCGTGAGAAGAACGGCAGCAAGCAGTTCTGGGGAAGAGGCAACGGATGGGTCTTTGCCGGACTGCCGCTGGTGATTGACAACCTGCCGCTGGATTGCCCTTCGCGGGACTTCTATTTGCGGCTGTTCGTAGAAATGGCGGAAGCTGTGCGTGCCACCCAGTGCAAGGACGGCGATTGGCGTACCAGTCTGCTGGACCCTGACTCCTACACGATGCCCGAAAACAGTTGTTCCGCCTTCATGTGTTTCGGTATCGCATGGGGGCTCCGTAACGGCTATCTGCCCCAACGTACCTACAAGGCGGTACTCGAGAAAGGATGGCATTCGCTGATAAAAGCAGTTCACGCTGACGGTAAGTTCGGTTACATACAACCCGTCGGGGCAGCTCCCAAGGCAGCCGGTTTCGATGCGACGGACGTCTATGGGGTAGGTGCTCTCCTGCTGGCGGGAAGTGAACTGTACAGGCTGGCGAAATAGACGCGTCAGAACGTTGGGTTTATCCCGAACCTCACCAGCAGCCCCTTGTGGGCCGTTGGCCATACGCCTAAGGGCAGCAGGAACTTGTCCTTCGAGGTCTCTGCGGTGCGCCGGTTCTTCACGATGCTGCCTTGCGGACCGAAGATGACGGCGTCTTTCAGCCGGATGGCGGGGTGTGGATAGTAGAACACATAATCTATCCGGTCGCGCTCGTCGGATTTGGGTGCCCAGGTCAGCGTCTCGGTGGGAATCAGCGGGTTGTCGGCGGGGAAGGTGAAGCCCGGGTATTTCAGCACGTCGGGATAGAGCGTGCGGTAGGTGTCGATGAAGCCGCTGTTGTCGAGCAGCAGGGGGACGGTCCAGGGGATGATAAGCCCGTTGTGGTCGTACAGGTCTTTCGTCTCGCGCGTCCAGTCGAGGTGCGAGGGTTCGTTGAAGTCGCCGCCCAGGATGACGATGGTGCCCTCGGCAATGTCCTTGCGGGCGGCGGCGATGAAGTTGCGGATGGCATCGTCGCGCAGGGAAGCGTCGTTCACCTCCAGCACTTCGCGGACGGTCTGCGGGACGGGAATCTCCTTTCACGTGGAGCCGTCGTAGCCGCGCACGTTGTAGTAGGCGTCTTCATGGAAGTTTTGTCTGAAAAATCTCTTCCGGGAAATTTCTTCTCTGAATCAGTGTTAATCTCCCTCATTTATAGTACAAGTAAAGGAGAAACCTCTTATCTTTGCGCCCGAAAACGACAGGTGGAAAGATTTGAGTAGCTTGCAACCACGGAAAAAAATGCTAAAACACATCCTTTTCTGACGGCAGCCCGATGTAACGGGACCGGCACATCTACTCGCTCCCTTTCTCCTCCCTGTTATCGGGCTATTTTTCAATTTTTAATTATCAATTTAAGAAATGGGATATTTATTCACATCCGAATCGGTGTCCGAAGGACACCCCGACAAAGTGGCCGATCAGATATCGGACGCTGTGCTTGACAAACTGTTGGCATACGACTCCAGTTCGAAAGTAGCTTGCGAAACGCTGGTTACTACCGGGCAGGTAGTGCTGGCCGGTGAAGTGAAAACCAAAGCGTACGTCGACCTCCAGCTCATCGCACGCGAAGTAATCAAGAAAATAGGTTATACCAAGGGCGAGTATATGTTCGAGAGCAACTCGTGCGGCGTGCTTTCAGCCATTCACGAGCAGAGTCCCGACATCAACCGCGGCGTGGAACGCCAGGACCCCATGAATCAGGGCGCGGGCGACCAGGGCATGATGTTCGGTTATGCCACCAACGAGACGGAAAACTATATGCCGCTTTCGCTCGACCTCGCGCACCGCATTCTGCAAGTGCTGGCTGACATCCGCCGCGAGGGCAGGCAGATGACCTATCTCCGTCCCGACTCCAAGAGCCAGGTGACCATCGAATACGATGACAACGGCACGCCCGTGCGCATCGACACCATCGTCGTCTCCACCCAGCACGACGACTTCATCCGGCCTGCCGACGACAGCCAGGAGGCGCAGCTGAAGGCGGACGAGGAGATGCTTGCCATCATCCGCCACGACGTCATCCACATCCTCATGCCCCGCGTCATCGCTTCCATCCATGCCGAGAAGGTGCTGGCGCTGTTCAACGACGGCATCACCTACCACGTGAACCCCACGGGCAAGTTCGTCATTGGCGGTCCGCACGGCGACACCGGTCTGACCGGACGCAAGATTATCGTCGACACCTACGGCGGCAAGGGTGCACACGGTGGCGGCGCTTTCTCGGGTAAAGACCCCTCGAAGGTGGACCGTTCGGCGGCATACGCGGCACGTCACATCGCCAAGAACCTGGTGGCTGCCGGTGTGGCAGACGAAATGCTGGTGCAGGTGTCGTACGCCATCGGTGTGGCGCGCCCCATCAATATCTACGTCAACACCTACGGCCGCAGCCGCGTGCAGATGAGCGACGGCGAGATAGCCCGCAAGATTGACGAAATCTTCGACCTCCGCCCCAAGGCAATCGAAGACCGCCTGAAGCTCCGCAACCCCATCTATCAGGAGACTGCCGCCTACGGGCACATGGGACGCGAACCGCAGATTGTCACCAAGCACTTCCGCTCGCACTACGAAGGCGACAAGGATGTCACCGTGGAACTTTTCACTTGGGAGAAACTGGACTACGTCGACCAGGTGAAGGCTGCGTTCGGCCTTTGATTACGGGAACAGGCATTTTCCATCCGTTCCATCTATAGATGCCGTTTGCTGCATCTATAGATGGATCGTCTTGCATCTATAGATGCAGTAACTGGGATCTATAGATGCAGCAGGTCGGATATATAGTTCCCTGAAACGGTAAGATATACCGCTTCGTCCCTTAGTGCCGGGGTAAATGTAACATTTAAGCTCAAAAATGTTACATCGGGTACACATAGCATAGCACAGCATAGCATAGAATAGAATACCTCCTCCTCAATAGTTCCCCCGAAAACGGGGGCACTGGGGGGAAGACGCGGACCGGATGTCCGCGGAGGAGGTCGGGCTTCGGCATTGCAGATGGTGGTGGCGGAAACCGCGCAAGTATGCACTTCGCTTGTTGTAGGTTTGAGAGAAAACCGCTATCTTTGCATATCCTAAAAGTGTTCACAACAAAAGAGATACATACGACAATGGAAAAGAAATTCAAACGTACCACCGTGACGTCGGCACTGCCCTACGCCAACGGACCGGTTCATATCGGACACCTGGCTGGCGTCTACGTGCCTGCCGACATCTACGTCCGCTACCTGAGGCTGAAAAAGGAAGATGTCATCTTCATCGGCGGCTCCGACGAACACGGAGTGCCCATCACCATCCGTGCCAAGAAAGAGGGCATCACGCCGCAAGACGTGGTAGACCGCTACCACACGCTCATCAAGGAGTCGTTCAAGGAGTTCGGTATCTCGTTCGACGTGTACAGCCGCACCTCCTCGGAGACGCACCACAGGACAGCTTCCGAGTTCTTCCGCAAACTCTACGACAAGGGCGAGTTCATCGAAAAGACCAGTATGCAGTACTACGACGAAGAGGCGAAGACCTTCCTTGCCGACCGCTACATCACCGGCGAATGTCCCCACTGCCACGCCGAAGGCGCCTATGGCGACCAGTGCGAGAAGTGCGGCACGAGCCTCAGCCCTACAGACCTGATTAACCCGAAGAGCGCCATCAGCGGCAGCAAGCCCGTGATGCGCGAGACGAAGCACTGGTACCTGCCGCTCGACAAGCACGAACCGTGGCTTCGCCAGTGGATACTGGAAGAGCACAAGGAGTGGCGTCCCAACGTCTACGGACAGTGCAAGAGCTGGCTCGACATGGGACTGCAACCGCGTGCCGTGAGCCGCGACCTCGACTGGGGCATTCCCGTCCCTGTGGAAGGCGCCGATGGCAAAGTGCTCTACGTATGGTTCGACGCCCCCATCGGCTACATCAGCAACACCAAGGAACTGCTGCCTGACTCGTGGGAGAAGTGGTGGAAAGACCCCGAAACGCGTCTCGTCCACTTCATCGGCAAGGACAACATCGTGTTCCATTGCATCGTCTTCCCCGCCATGCTGAAGGCGGAAGGCAGCTACATTCTGCCCGACAACGTGCCGAGCAACGAGTTCCTGAATCTGGAAGGCGACAAGATTTCCACCTCACGCAACTGGGCTGTGTGGCTGCACGAATACCTGCAAGACTTCCCCGGCAAGCAAGACGTGCTGCGCTACGTGCTGACCGCCAACGCTCCGGAGACGAAAGACAACGACTTCACCTGGAAAGACTTCCAGGCACGCAACAACAACGAACTGGTAGCCGTGTACGGAAACTTCGTGAACCGCGCCCTGCAACTCACCAAGAAGTACTTCGACGGCAAAGTGCCCGCCGCCGGCGAACTGACCGACTACGACCGCGAGACGCTGCGTGAGTTCTCCGACGTGAAGGCAGAGGTGGAGAAACTGCTCGACGTATTCAAGTTCCGCGACGCACAGAAAGAGGCGATGAACCTGGCACGCATCGGCAACAAGTACCTTGCCGACACCGAGCCGTGGAAACTCGCCAAGACAGACATGGAACGCGTGGCAACCATCCTGAACATCTCCCTGCAACTGGTCGCCAACCTTGCCATCGCCTTCGAGCCGTTCCTGCCCTTCAGCAGCGAAAGACTCCGCAAGATGCTGAACATGGAGAGCTTCGACTGGGCTACGCTGGGAAGCACCGACCTCTTGCCCGTAGGCCACCAGCTGGGCACGCCCGAACTGCTGTTCGAAAAGCTGGAAGACGACGTCATCCAGGCGCAAGTGGACAAGCTGCTCGCCACCAAGAAGGCCAACGAGGCGGCAAACTACAAGGCGAACCCCATCAAGCCGGTCATCGCCTTCGAGGATTTCGAGAAGCTGGACATCCGCGTAGGCACGGTGCTGGAGTGCGAAGCAGTCCCCAAGATGAAGAAACTGCTGAAGTTCAAGATAGCCGACGGGCTGGAGAACCGCACCATCGTGAGCGGCATCGCGCAGCACTACCGGCCGGAAGAACTGGTAGGCAAGCAGGTGTTGTTCATCGCCAACCTCGCCCCGCGCCAGTTCAAGAACGGCTTGGTGAGCGAAGGCATGATTCTCTCTGCCGAGAACTACGACGGTTCGCTTGCCGTGACTTCGCTGCTGAGAGAGGTGAAGCCGGGGAGCGAGGTGAAATAAGATTTTTTTGAACACAGAGACACGGAGACACAGAGGAAAGAAAAAATAAGAAGAGAAAAAGAGGGGAAGCGGAGAATATGAAAGAAAAAGCTCTGTGTCTCTGTGCCTCTGTGTTTAAACCAATGAATCCATGCCAGGAATGTCACTCAAACAGAAAACAATCGGAGCTTTGCTCTGGAACTTGCTGGACCGTGCGGGCCAGCAAGTTTTGTTGTTTATAGTCGGTGTGCTGGTGGCAAACATCCTTTCCGTGGAAGATTACGCGCTGGTGGGGATGCTTGCTATCTTCAGTGCATTGGGCAACATCGTGCTGGATAGCGGGTTCAGCGCTGCCCTGATTCAGAAGAAGAAGGTGACCGACGAGGAGTTCAGTTCGGTCTTCTGGTTCAACTTGGGCATGAGTCTTTTGCTGTATCTCCTTCTGTTGGGCTGTTCCCCGCTGATAGCCCGCTTCTTCCGACAGCCGCAGCTGGTGGAACTCTCCACCGTCATTTTCCTGGCACTGCCCGTCAATTCGCTGACGCTCATACAGACCACCTTGCTGAACAAGCAGGTGAACTTCAAGCCGCTGACGCAAATCAACCTCCTGTCGATGACCCTTTCCGGCATCGCCTCGCTGGCTATGGCGCTGGCAGGTTGCGGTGTGTGGACGTTGGCGTGGCAGCCGGTGATACTGGCGGCGGTGCGTGCCAGCCTGTTATGGGGCAGAGGGCAGTGGCGTCCGCAACGCACGTTCCGGCTTTCGGTGATACGTTCGCTGTTCCGGTTCGCCTCCAGCCTGTTGGCAGCAAGTCTCATCAATACCGGTTTTCTGAACATCTACTCCGCCGTCATCGGAAGGCTGTTTCCCCAAAAGCAGCTTGGCTATTATACACAGGGGAACAAAATGTGCGACATGGGGGTCAGCCTGCTGTATGGCAGTATACAGAATGCCACCTTCCCCGTATTCAGCGCCATACAGGACCAGCCGGAAAGGCTGACAAGAGCCTACCGGAAGACCATCCGCTTCACGGCATTCATCACGTTGCCTGCCATGTGCGGGCTGGCGGTCACAGCAGAACCCATCATCCGGCTACTGCTGAAAGAGGAGTGGTGGCCCTCCATCCCCTTTCTGCGGTTGCTGTGCGTGGGCGGCATCTTTACCATACTGACCGCCGTCAACAACAACTTCATCAAAGTCAGCGGACGTTCGGACGGCATCCTGAAGATAGAGTATTACAAGATTGTCCTCACCGTCGCCGTCGTACTGCTGACCTATCGGAAAGAGGTGCTGACCATGATGGCGGGGCTTGTCGTCACGCGGCTGCTGATTTACCTCATCAATATGTTCTACACCGCCCGTTACACCGGCTACCGCTTCCGTATGCAGCTTGCCGATGTGTTCCCCTACGCCGTCCTGAGCATCAGTATGGTGCTGCTGATTCATCCATTAGGTAACCAAATAGAGAACAACCTGCTGCTGCTGGTGACACAAATCGTTGCCGGTGCGGGCATCTATGTGGGAGCAGCCTACGTCAGCGGTTCCAAGATAGTGAAAGAATCGATAGAACTTCTACGAAAAAGAAAAGGAAATGGAGAATGATACCACCATCAAAGTCAGTGTGCTGATGCTTGCCTACAATCAGGAGGCATACATCGACGAGGCCATCCGCAGTGTCCTGTTGCAGCAGACGGACTTCCCCTTCGAACTGGTGATAGGGAACGATGCCAGTACAGACCGCACCGGCAATATCTGCGAAGCGTGGCAGAAGAAATACCCCGGACAGGTTGTCTTGTTCAACCGGGAGCGGAACTTGGGATTGCAACAGAATTTTCTGCAAACCTACGCTCATTGCCGGGGAAAATATGTCGCCATCTGCGAAGGTGATGACTTCTGGACCAGCCGCCATAAGCTGCAAAGGCAGGCGGACTTTCTGGACGCCCATCCCGACTTCTCCACCTGCTTCCACCGGGTCATCAACTATTACGAAGACCGTGGCACCAAAAGTCTCAGCAACGGCGGACAGAAGCAGGTGACCGACATCCTGGACTTAGCAAGCAGCAACTACATTTCCAACGTCTCCGCGATGTTCCGCCGCGGGCTGTTCGGCGCACTGCCCGAATGGTTTGCCCGCGTCAGCACCTACGACTACGCCATCCATCTGCTGAACGCCCAATACGGAAAGATATACTACATGAAACGCCCGATGGCTGTCTACCGCCAGCACGGCAAAGCCATTTGGAGCGAAGCGGGAATGGATAAGAAACTGGACATCGCGCTCACCATCCGCGAACTGCTCATCGACTACTTCAAGGAGAAGCGGACGGACGTATGCGACCGCCTGAGGCTGACACATTCCAATATCTGCCTGAACCTCATCCGCTACTACCAAAAGAGCAACCAAACGGCTGCCATTGCGGAGACAGAACTGCGTCTGCTGAAATATCAGCCTCAGTGGACACTGGAAGATGTAAAGGCAATGGAACAACCCTCTTCACAATCTGTCAGCGAGAAAATGAGGCGTTTCTTCAAAAGTAAACTTACGCAGGGGAGGGAGATTGTATCCCGATGGATACCATTACCCACCTTGCGTACATGAAAAAGGACGAACGGGACGGAGCATTACAGGAATTTTCCGATGACAGCATCCAGCACGCCGTTATCTGCCAGCAGTTTCTCCACAAACTCGCGGAAGGCGCCGTAGCCGCCGTGTGCGGTGGTGACGTACTTCACTTCGCGTTTCACATATTCGGGTGTGTTGGAAGGCGAGGCGCTGTAGCCCACGAGCCGCAGCAGCGGCAAGTCGTTCAGGTCATCGCCGATGAAGGCCACTTCGTCCAGCGAGATGCCTAATTCGTTGCACAGTTCCCGTGCTTGCGCCACCTTGTCCTTCACTCCCAGGTAGCAGTGCTTGATTTTCAGCTTGTCGGCGCGCTTCTGCACGATTTGCGTGTTCTCGCCTGTCATGATGGCTACGGGGATGCCCAGTTCGCGCAGGAAAATCACACCCCAGCCGTCTTTCACGGAGAAACGCTTCATCACGTCGCCTTCGGCGGTGTAATACATTCCGCCGTCGGTCCATACACCGTCTATGTCGGTAATCACTAATTTCGGTAACATACTTTTTCTTCAATCATTTAATTTAAGTTTCGCATATATTTGATAGGGGGGAGTGGGCAAGTGGACGAGTGGACGAGTTAACGAGGCTACAAGTTGACGAGTGGACAAGTTGACGAGTGGACAAGTTGACGAGTGGACAAGTTGACAAGGCTACAAGTTAACGAGGCTACGAGGCGAAGTGGTTCAGGTTTCTGTCTGTATCCCCTATCGGCCGCGTTCGCCCAGTTTGCCGCGTTTCCCGTCGCGGAAACCGTCCCAAAGAGCCTTCCACTTGGCCATCTTCTGCCGCTCGTACAGAAGCACAAAGACCATACGCTTATACAAATGATAGCGTAAATGGGCCTTCAAGTTCAACTTTTCGGGATAGAGCCGATGGAGAATCATGCCATTCCGCACGTTGTAGTAAGTACGTGCCGGAGGATATTCGTTCGGGAAAACCTCTTTGCCCAGCAGGCGGTGCTTCTTCTTCTGATAGCCCAAGTCGTGCTGAAGCAGGATATTCTTGAAACAAACGGTCGGCACTCCTTTCCGTGCCGCACGCCAGCAATATTCGCAGTCGATGCCCCAGACGAACAGCTCGTCCATGAAGGCGCCCAGCTCTGCAAACAGACCCACCGGATAAACAGTGCCCGAGGTCATCGCGGAAGAGACCTCATCGACGGTGTCCGTCGCGGGATAGAGCGAAGAACGTTGCGACTTGATGAAATAGTTCACAGAGAAGATGGCCTGCTCGTCTTCTCCATACTCCCGGATGGCCGTCAGGTAGCGTCCGAAGTCCCCGTCCAGGAAAAAGCTGTCCTGGTCCAGTGTCAGCAGATGCGTATAGCCGTGCGCGCGGGCATAGGCCACGGCATCGTTCAAGGCGGCGCCGATGCCGACGTTCCGGCCGCATCCCCGATGCTCCAGACGCTCCGGGTGGCAGACGCCCGTCAAGGGAATCCGTCCCGCAGCGTCTGCGGGCGTATTGTCCCACAACAGCAGCCGGTCCACTTGGGGCAGATAACTATTGATGTTTCCTGCTAAATCCTCACCGGGATGATAGAGCACAACAACCGCCAGCAGCTTCATTGCTCAATCGATGAGGGGTAAATAATCTCGTTGCGCGGTATCTCTTCCAGCACCTGGCGGCCTATCACCCGGTCGCGCTCCGCCCACTTGAAGCCGTCGCCCGGGCTGAGCAGGTGGATGTCGTCGGCAGTGATGATGTCGCCGGGATGCAGCGCCTTGTTCGTGGCGATGGAACGTTCCAGTTTCACCTTGGCGGCGGCGACGGCGGGGTCGATGTAGAGCTCTTCCGTGCCCAGCCAGCGCTCGGCGATGCGGATGTCGCGAATCATGCGGTTCACGCCGTCCGGTCCCAAGGAGCCTTGCTGGTCGGTGCCCTTCATGCGGCGGTCGATGGTGATGTGCTTCTCGATGATTTCCGCGCCCATGCCCACGGCGACCACGGGGGCGGCGATGCCGATGGTGTGGTCGGAGAAGCCGATGCGGTACTGGCCGTAGTGTTGCTTCAGGTAAGTGATGGTGCGCAGGTTCAGGTTGTCGGGGCGGGTGGGGTATTGCGACACGCAGTGCAGGATGGAGATGTCGTCGTGGTAGCGGGTGATGACGCGCAACGCGTCGTCCAGTTCCTTCTTGCCCGCCATGCCGGTGGAGAGGATGATGGGAATCTTGGTTTCCGCCATCACTTCCAAGAGCGGCAGGTTGGTGAGGTCGCGGCTCGCCACCTTCAGGCGGTCGGGCGTGAAGAGTTTCAGCAGCGACATACAACCTTTCGAGCAGAGCGTCTCCACGAAGTCCAGTCCCAAGGACTTGGCGTGCCGGTAGACTTCGAAGTGCTCCTCGTCCGTCAGTTCCAGACGGGCGCGGTGCTCGCCGTAGGTGCGGCCGAAGGAGTGGGGAGAGTCGTACGGGCGGTTCATCTGCGAGTCGGTCAGCTCCTCGCGCAGGTCGCGTTTGGTCATCTTCACCGCGTCCATGGGGCGAAGCTCCAGGTCAAAGACCTCTTCGCGCACGGGGCGCGACACCAAGTCGACTATCAGCTTGGCTATATCGACGGAACCGTTGTGGTTCTGTCCGATTTCTCCGATAATGTAGGTACTCTTCATTCGGTTTATATTAATTGGTTCTTACTCGTACTGTTACGACACCCGTAATAGTACTGTTACGGCAGCCGTAATAGTACTGTTATGGCATCCATATACGTACTGTTACGGCATCCGTATCAGTAGCGGGGACATCACTTCCCGTTTCTCGCGATATTTTCCAGCATCCTGGCCCTGTACTCCGGATGCGCTTCCACCAGCCGGAGCAGGGCGTGGATGCTGCCATCGGTCTGCTCATGGAAGGTGGCGTAAAGCTCCTGCAACAGCGTGAAGTCGTCCATCGTGTCGAGCGTGAAGCGGAGGTCCAGCCGCCCTTCCAGTTCGTCGGGGAGCGGAAGCAGGCGGATGCTGAATGCGTCGGGATGCGTGTAGAGGTATATCGTGACGTGCTCCACGTAGAGTTTCTCCTGCGTGGCGGCGGCCGCGCGTCGGAGCGCGTCGGCGGTGGTCAGTTCGGCAAACAGACCCAGGTGGGACTTGATGGTGGGGCGTCCGTCGGCAAACCCGTAAGCGACGTAGTCCGCCGGACGGGCGTCGTGCTCCTCGAAGAAGGTCCGGAAGGTTTCCGGACGCAGGAAGGGGTTGTCCGAGCAGACGCGGACGAAACGGTCGAGCCCGAACGCTTCGGCGGCACGGATGAAGCGGTCGAGCACGTTCTCCTCGTCGCCGCGGTAGCAGCCGATGCCTGCCTGTCGGGCGACTTCCGCCAGCACGTCGTCCTGCGGTCGGTCGGTAGTGGCAAGGACCACCGTCTTCCCGGGGCAAGCCTGCTTGATATGCGTGATTAGGATGTCGATGATGCGCTGCCCGCCGTAGAAGGGGAGCAGTATCTTGTTGTGCAGCCGGGTGGAGCCGGTGCGTGCCTGAATGATGATTCCGTCTTTCATATTTTCATCCGTTTAAAAGCGTCGATGTAACTGCCGGGCGTGACGTTTATCACCTCCTTGCCCAAGCGGCGCGCGTAGGCTTCGAGTGTGAAGTAGGACTTGAACGCCACGTGCATATGATAAAGTATCGTGTAGAGCCGCGCGCTGTGCAGGTTTTCCTGCGTCACCGTGGCGGCTTGCGACTGGTTCCGGTCGTAGAAGTGCTTCTGGTGCATCAGTACCACGTTGTCGTCCGTCACCGTGATTTCGGGCAACCAGGAGTGGTCGGCGCCCGCCAGGTATATCTTCCGGAAGGGCAGCCGCAAACCGATGGCGATGGAGGGTATCAGCACGTTGTGCGGACGGGGCACGCCCCAGCCTTTGCGGAAAACCCGGTTGCAGAAACCCTGGAAGCCCTCTATCGGGGTGGTATTGTAGATGCAAAGGCGGATATGCGGGTTGCCCGCCAGCATGGGTTGCCACGCTTTGTTCTTCAGGGCGCGGGCGGGGACGAAGAGTGTCATCGGCCACGCGGTCTTCTCGGCCAGCGTCCGGAACAGCTGCTCGCGCTTTTCGGGGACAATCCAGAACAATGGGTCGGCGATGAGGTAGATTTCGGGTCGGAGCCGCTCGAACAGGGGCGAAGTGACGCAGAAGTTCACCGCCAGCAGCGTCTTTCCCCGTACGAAGTCCGCCGCTTCTTCCACGGTCCGGCTCAGCGAGGGGCCGTTGGCCAGTATCAGCAGCTCGTCCGGATTGCTGAAAGACGAGGGCAAGCGGGTACGCCATTTGGATTGCAGCAGTATCTTCACCACGCTCAAGAAGGTCTGCCACAGCTGTTCCAGCCATTTTAAGATTTTCTCTTCCATATTCATGTGTTTTTTCCTCCGGCAAGCCGCCGGTTTCCTTCGGGGAAATCCGTTTTCCCTGCGCAGAAATCCGCGCATCCGCCTTCGTTTCCGCGTTTCCGGCGCAGCAGGCTCTTTCCGTCGCGGCAAAGATAGGGAGTTTCACCGTGACAGACTAAAAAAACGAAAGATTTATGGAGCGGAAAGCGGCAAAAGCAGTACTTTTGCGGAAACAACCTGATATTCCAGAATGGAACTTCAAGTTGGGCGGTACCACGTACAGAAGAATGTGCTGCCCGATTTCATCGGCTGTAAAGCCCATCCAAGACAGAAGAAGGGAGAAAGGGAAGACTTATGAGAGTACTACTTATCAATACATCCGAGCGTATCGGCGGAGCCGCCGTGGCTGCCAGCAGGCTGATGGAAGCGCTCAAGAACAACGGTATCAAGGCGAAACTCTTGGTGCGCGACAAACAGACCGACCAAATCACCGTAGTCTCCCTGCGCTACGACTGGCGCATGGTCTGGAAGTTCGTTTGGGAGCGCATCGTCATCTGGGCCGCCAACCGCTTCCGGCGGAACAACCTCTTCGCCGTCGACATCGCCAACACGGGCACGGACATCACCTCGCTGCCGGAGTTCCAGCAGGCAGATGTCATCCATCTGCACTGGATAAACCAAGGGATGCTGTCGCTGAAGAACATCGGGAAGATACTCGCTTCGGGCAAGCCCGTGGTGTGGACCATGCACGATATGTGGCCCTGCACCGGCATCTGCCACCACGCCCGCACGTGCGAACGCTACCGGCAGGAGTGCCGCAACTGCCCTTTCCTCTACGGAAACGGAGGAAAGAAAGACCTCTCCAACCGGACTTTCCGGAAGAAGCAGAAGTTGTATCAAGGAGGGCATATCCATTTCGTGACGTGCAGCCGCTGGCTGGAAGAGCAGGCAAGACAAAGTGCCCTGCTCACCGGACATACGGTGACGTGCATCCCCAACCCCATCAACACCAACCTGTTCAAACCCCACAACAAGCAGGAGGCACGCCGTAAGTGCCGGTTGCCACAAAACGGGCGGTTCGTGCTGTTCGGTTCGGTAAAGATAACGGATAAGCGGAAAGGCATAGACTATCTGGTGGAATCGTGCAAACTGCTGGCGAAAAACCATCCTGAACTGCGGACGGACCTCGGTGTCGTTGTCTTCGGCAAGGAGTCTCAGCAACTCGCCAACCTGCTCCCTTTCAAGGTCTTCCCGCTGGACTTTGTGAGCAACGAGCATCAGCTGGTGGACATCTACAACGCCGTCGACCTCTTTGTCACCCCCTCCTTGGAAGAAAACCTGCCCAATATGATTATGGAAGCCATGGCTTGCGGCATTCCCTGCGTCGGCTTCAACGTGGGCGGCATACCGGAAATGATAGACCACCTGCACAACGGATATGTGGCGCAATACAAGTCGGCTGAAGATTTTGCCAACGGTATCTACTGGACACTGACCGACCCCGATTATCCCAGCCTTGCAGAACAGGCCTGCCGGAAAGCCGTCAGCCACTACTCTGAGAATGCCATCGCCAAGAAATACATCGACCTCTACAACAAAGCCACCGGAAGAAATGCATAACCGACCCACCCCGACGTTCAGCGTCATCACCGTGACCTACAATGCCGAAGCGGTATTGGAAGACACCATCCAAAGCGTTATCTCGCAGACCTACCACCACGTGGAGTACATCATCGTGGACGGAGCTTCGACGGACAAGACGTCCTCCATCATATCCCGCTACCGCGACCGCATCGCGCACGTGGTGAGCGAGCCCGACAAGGGTCTGTACGATGCCATGAACAAAGGCATCCGGCTTGCCACGGGCGACTATCTCTGTTTCCTCAACGCCGGCGACAGCTTCCACGAAGACGACACGCTGCAACAGATGGCGCACACGCTGCCGGGCGACGGCCTGCCCGACGTGCTGTATGGCGAGACGGCTCTCGTGAACCGTGCCGGGCACTTCGTCCGTATGCGCCGCCTCTCCGCCCCCGAAGTGCTGACGTGGAAAAGCTTCCGGCAGGGGATGCTCGTCTGCCACCAAGCCTTCTTCGCCCGGCGCGACCTGGTGGAGCCGTACGACCTCCGCTACCGTTTCTCCGCCGACTTCGACTGGTGCATCCGCATCATGAAGAAAGCACATACGCTGCACAACACCCATCTTACGCTCATCGACTATCTGGACGAGGGCATGACCACCCGCAACCGGAACGCTTCGCTGCGAGAACGCTTCCGCATCATGGCGCGTCACTATGGATGGGCAAGCACTGTGGCACATCACGCCTGGTTCGTGGTGCGCGCGGTGCTGAAAAAGTAGAAAGTTCGTCGGCCGATTAAATCGCTGTTTTACAGATATATAAATACGCCACGAGCCATCTATAGATGGCTCGTGAGCGATATATAGATGGTTCGCGAGCCGCATAGAGATGGCTCACGAGCGATATAAAGATGGCTCACGAGCCGCATATAGATGCCACAAATGGCATCTTCGGTCTCCTGGCGGGAAATATAAACTTATTGGAAATCAGGGTTTAAGCAACGAAGCCAACTCCCGCACTCCTTCCGAAGCTCCCTTTTGGATGACGTGTACCGGCCGCACGGAATGCACGTCCACCGGCTTGGGGTCTATCAGATAGACTTCGGCTTCGCGGGGCACATAGTGCAGCAGTCCCGCTGCCGGATAGACGTTCATCGACGTGCCGATGATGACGAATATGTCCGCCTTCTCCACATACCCGATGGCAGTCTCAATCTCCGGTACCGCCTCGCCGAACCACACGATAAACGGGCGGAACTGCGAGCCGTCGCCCGCCTTGTCGCCCAGTTTCACCTCATACTCGTCCGGACGCAGTTCCTTGATGTAATGCGGATTATAGGGGTCGCGGCTGGAGCATACCTTCGTCAGCTCGCCGTGCAGGTGCACCACCCGCGTGCTTCCGGCACGCTCGTGCAGGTTGTCGACATTCTGCGTGACCACCGTCACGTTGAAATCCTTCTCCAACGCGGCAAGCCCCGTGTGCCCGGCATTCGGTTTCACATCCAGCAACTGCCTGCGCCGCTCGTTGTAGAAGTTGATGACCAACTCCGGATTGCGGGCATATCCCTCGGGCGTGGCAACCTGCTCTACCGGATACTTGTCCCACAGCCCGCCTGCGTCGCGGAACGTACTGATACCACTCTCGGCGCTCATGCCCGCGCCGGACAAAACTACCAAATTCTTCATCTTGATTCTCCTTTCGTATATGTATTTTCATACAAATATACGGAAACCTCCCTTTAACTCCCGATAACTCCTTAATAAAAGTTTCTTAATACATACGCCGATATCAGTCGTTTTACACAAAAAAATACGAAATTTGAGCATTCTGATACAATCCCGAATCAAATCTAATCATAACCTATAAATAAGGATTCATGAAAAAGTACTTTTTATTGGCATCATTTCTTCTATCTTTCTCTCTGAATCCGCTCGGCGCGAAACAGAAGCAGGCAGATACGTGGATTGATGCGGCAGTCAAAGCAAAGACAGAATTGCACGCACAACTCAGCAAATCCGGAATGCCGGTCATCTCCACCTGGAAGAAGCGCAAAGAGAAAGCAGAACCGTTCGCGGTCGACTTGAAGAATGTGGAAAAACTCGTGCTCGTCACTTCCGGAGGTCCGGACGGCTCTTCCTACGACCATGCCGTATGGGGAAATGCCAGGCTCATCAAAGCCGACGGGACGTCCGTATGGCTGGACGAAGTGCCTTACGAACACGGCACGGCAGGTTGGGACAAGCCCCGGATGAACATCAGTGCCTACAACCGCGCCATCGCCATCGCGGGCAAAGAATACAAGCATGGAGTGTTCTGCCATGCCAACGGAGTTCTGGTGTATCCTGTCAAGGGCAAGTATGTGCGTTTCGAAGCGGAAGTCGGCATCGATGATGCTTCCGCAAGCGGAAGTGCCTATTTCCAGGCGCTGAATGTATATCCCAAAGCCATCGGCGAACAACTGGAAGCCCGGTATCCGGAAAGAATCGGTTTCTTGAGCAGCAAGACCGGAGGAGTGGAAAACTGGCTGGTCGCTCCGGGTGCATCGGTAGAAAAGCAAACGGCAGAAGCCTTGATAAAGAAGCTGAAAGACGGCACGTACTACCAAAAAATCGCGCAACAGATTGCCGACGAACAGGACGAGAACATCCAAATCCGCAAATACCTGGAGCTGCTCGAGGTGTTGCAAGACGTAACAGCCCTGCAAGAAGAGCTGGAATGGCTGAACATCAACGCCATCAGGCTGGCATTCGCCGACATGAGCAAGCAGCAGGGATTCGACACGGCAAAGTATCAGCCGATGCTGGACAAGTTGTTGGAACTGGACCGGCAGGGATTCGGAGGAATCTACAGGAACGAGCCGCAGGCCTTTGACAACGCCCGCAAGGCATTGGACTACAAAAGGCAAATCCTCTTGGGCAATCCGTTGCTGGATGCAGACAAAATCGTGGCTGTACGCTACAAGTTAGGGGCAGAGGCACGTCAGGCCATGTCTCCGGCGCTGGGTACGCAATCCAACAACTGGAGCAACCAGGAGTCCGCACGCCGTTATGGCTTCAACGCCGAGATTGTGGAGCTCAGCAACCTGCGTGGCGATATGCGGATGAAAAGCATCTTCAAGCCCGTTGTCCCCGATGCTTCCATTGCCGACTTGCGTATGCACTGGGATGCCGACCGCGTGATGTTCACCACCATCCGGAGCAAGGAAGACAGGCGTTGGAACGTATACGAGGTGAAACTGGACGGCACGGATTACAAGCCGCTGGTAGAAAACGAGGAGCCCGACCTGGAGTTCTATGACGGTACTTATCTGCCCGACGGCCGCATATTGGCCATATCCAATATCGGCTATCAAGGCGTGCCGTGCGTAAACGGCAGCGACCCGGTAGGCAACATAGTGCTATACACTCCGAAGACCAACAATCTGCGCCGCCTGACATTCGACCAGGATGCCAACTGGAATCCGGCGGTAATGAACAACGGACGCGTGATGTACACACGTTGGGAATATACCGACCTCACACATTATTATTCGCGCATCGTCATGCACATGAATCCTGACGGGACAGAGAACAAGGCCTTGTATGGAAGCGGCTCCATGTTCCCCAACAGTACTTTCGACATCCGTCCGCTGCCGGGGCACGGTTCCGCATTCGTGGGCATCATCTCCGGGCATCACGGCGTGGCACGCTCCGGACGCCTGATTGTCTTCGACCCGACCAAAGGACGGAAGAATGTGCAGGGAATGGTGCAGGAAATCCCTCACCGCAACCGTCCGATTCAGGAACTGATTAAAGACCGGCTGGTCGACGGCGTATGGCCGCAGTTCATAAAGCCGACTCCGCTGGACGACAAATACTACCTGGTATCCGCCAAGTTAAACCCGAACGGATTGTGGGGGCTTTATCTGGTGGACATCTACGACAATGTGACCTGCTTGATGCAAACCGAAGGTGAAGGCTACATCAGCCCCATCCTGGTGAAGAAGTCCGCTACTCCGCCGGTCATCCCCGACCGCGTGAAACTGCAAGAGAAAGAAGCCACCTTCTTCATCCAAGACATTTACGAAGGCGAAGGTATGCGGGGCATTCCTCGCGGCACGGTGAAGGAGCTCCGTCTGCACGCATACGAATATGCTTATGTGAAAACCAAGTCCGACCATAACTGGCACGGCATCCAAAGCGGATGGGACATCAAACGCCTGCTGGGCACCGTCCCTGTGGAAGAAGACGGTTCGGCCATCTTCAAAGTCCCTGCCAATACGCCTATTTCCATTCAGCCCATCGACAAAGATGGTGTGGCCGTCCAGTGGATGCGCAGCTGGGTGACAGGCCAACCGGGCGAAGTGGTGTCTTGCATCGGCTGCCATGAGGACCAGAACCAGATTCCTATCCCGAAACGCGTGATAGCTTCCCAAAAGACTGCCCTTCCGTTGCAGGCTCCTAAAGGCGGGGCGCGTTCGTTCACTTTCGACCTGGAAGTACAGCCCATTCTGGACAGGGCCTGCATAGCCTGCCACAACGGCGAGGGCAAAGCATTCGACTTGCGTGGCGGTAAAAAAGACAAACTGGGCTACGGTACTTCTTACCTCAACCTCCATCCCTACGTACACCGCCAGGGTGGCGAGGGCGACATGGTGGTGCTTCACCCCTATGAATATCACCCGAATACCAGCGAACTGGTCCGTATCTTGAAAAAAGGACATTACAACGTAAAACTCACAGACGAAGAGTGGGCGAAACTCTATAACTGGATTGATTACAACGCTCCCGACAAAGGCTATTTCAACGCCAACGTATTGGGCAAGAACATTGTCCCTTACCAAGGATTTGACCAAATCAAACGCCGTAAAGAGTTGACAGACAAATATGCCAACGGTATGGGGGTAGATTGGAAAAAGGAACTTGCCGACTACGCTTCTTACCTGAAAGAGCAAGGACCCATCACGCCTGTAATGCCTGAGAAGCAAGCTCCTGTGAAGATGAAGGAAATCAAAATCAAGAACTGGCCGTTCGACAAAGCCCAAATAAAAGAGAAGCTCGCCAAGGAGCAGAGCGGCAAGAAAGTCGTGGAAATCGCCCCGGGAGTGAAAATCAACTTCGTGCGTATCCCTGCCGGAGAGTTTGTGATGGGAAGCTACAGAGGAGAACCGGATGCTTACCCCACCGCCAAAGTGAAGATAGAAAAATCCTTCTGGATGGGCGAAATGGAAATCACCAACCAACAGTACAACGTCATCTTCCCCGATCACGACAGCCGCTTCGTCGACCAACAATGGAAAGACCACGTAGTGCAAGGTTATCCGGCCAACAAGCCTGAACAGCCCGTCATCCGTGTCAGCTACAACGATGCCATGGAATACTGCAGACGGCTGAGCCAGAAAACCGGATTGAACATCACGCTCCCGACTGAAGCACAATGGGAATGGGCCTGCCGTGCAGGAAGCGACAGCGACTTCTGGTATGGTGACCTGAATACCGACTTTGGCAAGTATGAGAACTTGGCGGACAAGACCACGTTGCTTTTCGCGGTAAGCGGTGTCGACCCGAAACCGATGTCTCCCAGTTCCGGCTGGTATAAATACTACACCTACTTGCCGAAAGAGGAGAGCGTGGACGATGGCCTACTGATTCAGACCGGCGAGAAGGTCTACCAGGCAAACCCGTTCGGCTTGTACAATATGCACGGCAATGTGTCGGAATGGACACGTTCCGACTATTTGCCCTACCCCTACAATCCGAAGGGGAAAGCCGTTTCCGACCACAAGGTAGTGCGCGGCGGCTCTTATTTTGAACGTCCTAAATTCTCTACCGCGTATGCACGTAAGGCATTCTATCCCTACCAGAGTGTATTCAACGTAGGCTTCCGTGTCATCATCGAAGACTAAACGTTCGGTAAGATAGGAAACTGCACACAGGATGACGCGGATTAGACAAATGACCACAGATTACTTTCTTTTGTAAATCAATGAAGTAAATCTGTGGTCATTTGTCTAATCCGCGTCATTTGTGTGCCATCTTGTAGCTTTTTGGGCTAAAAGCGAGTTTTGACGATGGTTGCCAAAATGCAAATAAGAAATTTTAAATAACGAAAAGCCTTGTCATTCAAATAAAAGACGTACTTTTGTCGTTCATTAATTTGCAATAGATTGGGAAAGACAACGTTCCCTGTCGACAATAAAAACTTTTTATGGATAAATTCAGTTACGCTATCGGCCTGGGAATAGGTCAGAATCTTTTAAGCATGGGTGCCAAGGGCATCGCAGTAGATGATTTTGCACAAGCAATCAAAGATGTGTTGGACGGTAACCAGACGGCCATCAGTCATACGGAAGCCCGCGAAATAGTAAACAAATACTTCGAAGAACTGGAACAACAGATGAACGCTGCCAACATCGAAGCCGGCAAGAAATTCCTCGAAGAGAACAAGCAGCGGCCGGGTGTGGTGACTCTGCCCAGCGGTCTTCAGTACGAAGTCATCAATGAGGGCAAAACAGGCACGTACGCCAAGGCTACCGACCAGGTGCAATGCCACTACGAGGGCACGTTGATTGACGGCACATTGTTTGACAGCTCCATCAAGCGCGGCCAGCCTGCCACGTTCGGCGTGAGCCAGGTAATCCCGGGGTGGGTGGAAGCCCTGCAACTGATGCCCGAAGGTGCTAAATGGAAACTCTACATCCCCAGCGAACTGGCTTACGGGGCACAAGGGGCAGGCGAGATGATTCCTCCGCACAGCACGCTCATATTCGAAGTGGAACTGCTGAAAATCGTACGATAACTCTTTCAAGAAGAAAAATCATTAACATATTAATAATAGTAAAAGCAAAATGAAGAAAGTAACATTTGTCATGGCTCTTGCAGTAGCCGCCGGTTTGGCATCTTGTACTGCACAAAGTCCGAAAGCAAACCTGAAAACGGACATCGACTCATTGTCTTATGCCATTGGTATGGCACGTACTGAAGGTTTGGATCAGTATCTTGCACAGCAGGGCATCGACTCTACCCAGATGGCAGACTTCCTGAAAGGTTTCAACGAAGGTGCTGCTAAAATCGATGACAAAGACGTTGCCTATATGGCAGGTCTGCAAATCGGTCAGATGGTAAGCAAACAATGGGTGGAAGGATTCAGCCAGCAGATTTTTGCCGGAGATTCCACACAGACCATCAGCCGTGAAAACCTGTTGGCAGGTTTCGTTGCCGGAGTTGTAGGCAAAGGCATCATGACTAAAGAAGAAGCCCAGACTTTCATGCAGACTCAGATGGATGTGGTGAAAGCCAAAGCGATGGAAAAGAAGTATGCCGACAACAAAGCGGCAGGCGAGAAGTTCCTCGCGGAAAACAAGACCAAAGAAGGTGTCGTAACCACTCCGAGCGGCTTGCAATATAAGATTATCACCAAAGGAACCGGTGAAATCCCCGCTGACAGCAGCAAGGTGAAAGTAAACTACAAAGGTACGCTGATTGACGGCACAGAGTTCGACAGTTCTTACAAACGCAAGGACAAAGACGGCAAGTCGCAACCCGCTACGTTCCGCGCCAACCAAGTCATCAAAGGTTGGACGGAAGCCCTCACTATGATGCCTGTAGGTTCTAAATGGGAACTTTACATCCCGCAGGAACTGGCTTATGGCTCAAGAGAAACCGGCGGTCAAATCAAGCCGTTCTCCACGCTGATTTTCGAAGTGGAACTGGTGGAAATCGAAAAATAATAGAACGATACGGTAAAGTGGCAAAGGCGGTGAGGTGGTTATACCTTACCGCCTTGTTCTTTGCATTATATCCTGCTTTCTCCTTCAGACAACCCTTGTCACTTTATCACCATATCGGCCTATCGCTTTACTGTATTATTGCTTTTCTTCTTTTTTTCTTCCCTTTTTATAGATAAATTAAAATAAAGTCCTATATTTGCTTACTTTTTGATAAGAACAAGAACTTTACTTATTACTATTATGGAAAAAATAGACAATCTTGATCGACAGATTCTGGAAATCATTTCCCAAAATGCCCGTATTCCTTTTAAGGATGTAGCGGCAGAATGTGGCGTGTCACGTGCCGCCATTCACCAACGTGTGCAGCGCCTGATTGATTTGGGTGTCATCGTCGGTTCCGGTTATCACGTAAACCCCAAGTCGTTGGGCTACAGGACTTGTACCTATGTGGGAATCAAATTGGAAAAAGGCTCCATGTATAAGGCTGTTGTTGCCGAGATGCAAAAGATTCCCGAAATCGTGGAGTGTCATTTTACCACCGGTCCGTACACCATGCTGACCAAGGTGTATGCCCGTGACAACGAACACTTAATGGATTTGTTGAACAACAAGATGCAGGAAATTGCCGGTGTGACTGCTACGGAAACTTTAATCTCGCTGGAACAGAGCATCAAGAAAGAGATACCTATCTGCCCGGAAAAGTAAGGTAAATAAAGCAATAGCAATGCATCAGGCCTGAAGTAAGAAGACGCAAATTACACAAATGTCCAATCCGGCAACTGTGATTGTCGGCGATTTGAAGAAATGGTGTTTGGGTAATTTGCGTTCTGATTCTTGTTCTGATATCTCTTTTACAATCTGTCTTTCTTTTATTTATACTGAGTATGAACTTTTTAAACGAATATCATCTGTCGGGACTTTTCATCGGCATTTGTACTTTCCTTATCATCGGTATCTTCCACCCCATTGTAATAAAAGCCGAATACTATTGGGGAACCAGGTGCTGGTGGATTTTCCTGTTGTTGGGAATTGGTGGCACCGTTGCCTCGCTGTGTACTGAGAATATCTTGATAGCTTCCTTGCTTGGTGTGTTCGCATTCTCATCGTTCTGGACCATCAAAGAAGTCTTTGAGCAGGAAGAAAGGGTGAAGAAAGGTTGGTTTCCCAAGAATCCCAAACGGACATATAAGTTCTGAACAAAAGACATTCGCATTTTTCCCCGAAACGCTTGCATATCTCGATAGAAAGCACTACTTTTGCCCCGCTATCCGAGAGAAGGGTACACCGGACTTGTAGCTCAGTTGGTTAGAGCAACAGACTCATAATCTGGAGGTCCCTGGTTCAAGCCCAGGCTGGTCCACTTTAATAATCAGCGATTTACGAATAAACGTAAGTCGCTGATTTTCGTTTTGCGAAAACAATGCGAAAACAAAAGGTTTGAGTTTCGCTGTTTTGCAGATTGAACATCAACAAATCTCTATGATGACCAATTTAGGTCATTTGACAGACAAAACACATCTGAACGACATCTTTATTTTTACTAAAGCCACAATGTTGTCGCAAATGGTCTCTGTTTTTACGACAAATGGATAACGAAATATGGACAACTGGGAGACTCTGACACTTATATAATTCCAACTCTGACACTTCGGAGATTAACTCTAACACTAAAAGGTGCCTAACTCTAACACTTTTAATGCCTAACTCTGACACTTAGAACCTTAAAATCAGATGTGCGTAAGGTTATCAACATTTTATCTTTGGTTATTTAAAATCTTTCACTACCTTTGCTACAATTTCAGGGTTCTTAATGCGTTAAGACTGAAAGGACATAGTTAACAAAGAGCGTTTAATGATATTACTTTGTCTTAGAAAATCGCCAATTTTCAGAAACGGAACAAACGTAATACAACAGAACGCTCACGCCTTGTGTTTATACTCCTCGCAGAGGATTAGTATATTCATATTGGCGTGGGGCTGTTGTTTATTTGTTCCGTGGGTGTTTGGCGATACCTCTAAGGCAGATAAGAGATTGACAGTTCCCACGCTATTTTTTTTGTATAACAGCCGGTAGGGAACACCGACTACAATACATATTTTACAAGAAACGGACAGTATTGATTTTACAAGGTAGGCAACTATTAAAGATGTAGTTAACTATTAAAACAGTATGTCGCTATCACTGTGTTCCCCCATGCTGTTCAACAATCATTTATCAACTGCTTTCTACGTGGGGAACGTAAAAGCACTAACCATATAATATATATTAGAACGATGAAAACATTCAGATTTATTGGAATGGCTTTATTAGCCGTAGTAATGTGCGTGAACTTCACTGCTTGCAGTGACGACGATGACAGTACAAACACTGCCATTGAAGGCACTTGGAAATATGCTTCGAGCACAGACGGGGATTTAACTTCCGGTTATTTCACTTTCAAAAGCGATGGAAGTTTGATTTGGAACGATGAAGAAGAAACGACCTCGAACAACTCTTATACATTACAAGGCAACAACCTGAAGATTATCCTCAATGACAACGATGACTACCTTATAGGAATTATCATTTTCTCCGGCAATAAAGCCACTTACAACTATACATGGCATGATTGCGATGGAGAATGGGATGATGAGGAAACTTATAGCATGACACTGGTTAAACAATAAACGACAAACTGTTTATAGTTTCCAAAAGGCAATTTACTTCACTTTGAGGATAGGTTGCCTTTTCTTTTGCAAATGATGAAATTTGTTTAATGTCACTTCAAATTCACGCATCAGTGTATTGCTATCTCTGTTGGTAAATATATGCGAGTTCATTTTGTCACTATTTTTTCTCATCCGAAGGACTCCCGATACGATTTCTCCTACCCCATCCAGAACCCCTTCCTGAGCGGGGTTTTGTCCGGCACCGGGGAACGGGTCGTTCCCCACCGGGGAGCACCGCCTTCGGCACCGGGGAACCCTGCCTTCCCCGGTGCCGGACAAAGGGGGAGGTTACGAGGAAAAAGAGAATGTAAAGAAAGATGAAACAATATGCTATCAAACAGGTCCTTATATCAGGCAAACTATTATTTTGTCTCACGAACCATATTTCCATCATGCGACAAGTTAAGTATATATTAAAAAGAACACGAAAACGTTTTTGCAATAAGTTGCTTCCGCCGTATCTGCATCGATACAAACCCATACTCCTTACAAAGACCGTTTCAGTATATTCCATTATCTTTGTCCCCGACAAGGAGAATGCAAATATGACAACGTTTACAAGATTTCTGTTTTTAGCCTGCCTGACCCTGATTGCATTGGAAGGATGCCACCAACCGACTTCCGCGCAAGCCGACGCGGATGAAAAGAACGCATCGGACACGCTAAAGCCCGCACTTCCGCCTGCCAAAAGCCGAACGGCCATTTACTTAGACTCGCTCGGTTTCATCAACATTGCCGAGGCAGACAGCAGCATCGCCATAGACCTGATGTATACCCGGGCGGACAATTTCACCGGGCAGGTATTGTATGAAGACCTGCGCGAAGCCTACCTGCATCCGGAAGCGATGGAAAGCCTGCTGAAAGCCCAAGAACTTCTGCGAAGAGAGCATCCCGGCTACAGTCTCATCGTATACGATGCGGCACGCCCCATGTCCGTCCAACAGAAAATGTGGAACGCAGTGAAGGGGACACCCTGCTACATCTACGTATCCAACCCCGCACGGGGCGGCGGACTGCACAACTACGGGCTTGCAGTCGACATCAGCATCATCGACGCGCAAGGGCAGCCGCTGCCGATGGGCACGCCCGTCGACCATCTCGGAAAGGAAGCGCACATCACCGCAGAAGAGCAGCTGGTGCGCACCGGCAAGATTACCCCGCAGGAGCTGGAGAACCGCCGCCTCTTGCGCCGGGTGATGAAAACGGCCGGTTTCCGTCCGCTCCCCAGCGAGTGGTGGCACTTCAACCGTGTCAGCCGGCAGACGGCACGGGAGAAATATCGGATTATTCCGTAGGAACACCGCTTGTTTTCCGTATATTTGTGGCAGAAACAGCAAACCACTGCGTTGCATGATTACAAGAACAAGAACCTCCAGGTCATAAATGCAAGATGGAAAAGAACCGAACGGCCGAAAAGAGCAGCCAAGACACACTCCGCTTTATCCGCGAGCATCGTCGGGACGACGTACGTCTTCTCGCCTTGCAGGCGCACCGCCATCCCACGGTAGATATGCCTGCCGCCATCACACAGATTTCCGGCTGGCAGATAGCCAAAGAGAAGATACCCGCATGGGCGGAGAATGAAGGCATACTCTATCCGCCGCACCTTTCGATGGAACAGTGCTCGTCCGAGATGACGGCGCGATACAAGGCGGAAATCGTGGGCGCCTCGCAGCAGGCAGGCACTTTCGCCGACCTCACCGGTGGTTTCGGCATCGACTGCGCCTTCCTCGCCGCCCGCTTCCGGGAAGCCACGTACGTGGAGCGGCAGCCGACGCTTTGCGAGATTGCCCGTCACAACTTTTCCGCCTTGGGTTTGGACCATATCGCCGTCTGCCACGACGACGGCATCCGCCATTTGCAAGGGATGAAACGCGCGGACTGGATATTCGTAGACCCTGCCCGGCGCGACGGGAACGGCGGGAAGACGGTGGCTATCCGCGACTGCGAGCCCGACGTGTCCGCTTTGGAAGAGTTGCTGCTCGAGAAAGCGTCGCACGTCCTGATTAAACTGTCGCCCATGTTGGACCTGGCGCTTGCCTTGCACGATTTGCATCACGTGCAGGCCGCATACGTCGTCTCCGTCCATAACGAATGCAAGGAGTTGCTCCTCGTATTGGGGCGCGAAGCGAAACCGTCTTCCTGTGAAGCGGGACCCTCTTCCGAGGAAAAGAGCCTGCCTTCCGAAGGAAAGGGACAATCTCCGGAGGAAACGGAATTATCCTTCGGCGAAGGGAAGATATCTTCCGGGGAAATCCCCATCCACTGTGTCAATCTCGCGGCATCGTCCAAGGCGCAACACCTCCGCTTCACCCGTCGGGAAGAGAAGGAGCGTCCCTGCCCGTACACGTCCCTGCCGAAGGCGTACCTGTACGAACCTAACGCATCCATCCTCAAGGCCGGTGCGTTCCGCAGCGTTTCATTTTTATATAATGTGGAGAAATTGCATCCGAACAGCCACCTTTATACCTCCGACGAGTATATCCCCGACTTCCCCGGCCGTAAGTTCCGCATCATCGGCAGCAGCAGCCTTAACAAGAAAGAACTGAAGGAACTCCAAGAACTGATTGGCGCGGAAAGAAGGGCCAACCTCACGGTGCGCAACTTCCCTGCCAGCGTGGCCGAGCTGCGGAAACGCCTGAAGCTGGCGGAGGGGGGAGACGCTTACCTCTTTGCCACCACCCTCGCCGACGAGCGGAAAGTGTTGCTTGCCTGTCGGCAGCCTTGAGGTCCTTTCATTGAAACGTAAAAACGTAACCCGTTTGTAATACAATCGTTACCGCTTCTTCAAGATTCCGTAAGACGGACGTAACCTCATACCTGTACTTTTGCCGCAAATATTAACAGAAAACAATAGGTATGAAACACATTGCAAGAGCATTCTTATGCTTGCTCCTATCCGCAACGGCCGGCAATATGGCTCTGGCCGAAGAGAAAGCCAATTCCGTGAAACAAGGCACCGTACGGGGCCGCATCATCGATGTGGCCAAGCAGACGCTTCCGGGCGCTTCCGTTTATATCGAGAAACTTCACACAGGCGTGACGAGCGACGTCAACGGTTTCTACACATTTCCCAACCTCGAGCCGGGGACCTATACCGTGAAAGTAAGTTATGTGGGCTACTCGCCCGCAGAGGTGAAAATCACAATTCCCGCCGGACGCACTTTGGAGAAAGACGTGGTGCTGAAAGAAGGAGTCGAACTGCAGGAAGTGGTTGTAGGCGGAGCCTTCCAAGGACAACGCCGTGCCATCAATGCCCAGAAGAGCAACCTGGGAATCACCAACGTGGTATCCGCCGACCAGGTAGGCAAGTTCCCCGATTCCAACATCGGCGACGCCTTGAAGCGCATCTCCGGCATCAACGTACAATACGACCAGGGAGAAGCCCGTTTCGGGCAAGTCCGCGGGACGAGCGCCGACCTGAGTTCCGTGACCATCAACGGCGACCGCATCCCCTCTGCCGAGGGCGACACCCGCAACGTGCAGCTCGACCTGATTCCGGCGGACATGATTCACACAATCGAGGTGAACAAGGTGGTGACGCCGGACATGGATGCCGACGCCATCGGAGGTTCCATCAATCTGGTGACCAAGAACTCGCCCTATAAGCGTACGCTTGCCGCCACCGCAGGGACGGGCTACAACTGGATCAGCGAAAAGGCGCAGCTGAACCTGGGGTTTACCTACGGAGACCGTTTCTTCGGCGGCAAGCTGGGAGTGATGCTCTCCGCCTCTTACCAGAACTCTCCCGCAGGCTCCTACGACACCGAGTTCATGTGGGAGCAGGATGAAGACAAGAAGGTATATGTCAGCGACTACCAGATGCGGCAGTACTACGTGACCCGCGAACGCCAAAGCTACTCCGCGGCTTTGGACTGGAACATCCATGCCAACCACAAACTTACCTTCAAGGGAATCTTCAACAACCGCAACGACTGGGAGAACCGTTACCGCACCAATCTGAAAGACCTCGGTCCGGACGGAAGCGGCACCGTACGCATACAGACCAAGGCCGGTACGCCCGACAACCGCCACGCGCGCCTGGAACGCCAACGCACGATGGATTTTGCATTGGGCGGCGAGCATCTCTTCGGCCCCCTCGCCGTAGACTGGCACGCGAGCTATGCCAAAGCCAGCGAAGAGCGGCCCAACGAACGCTACATCGACTTCCAGCTCAAGAAGCAGAAGTTCGATATGGACCTGAGCGACGAGCGCCGGCCGTTTGCCTCGCCCAAGGAGGGTTCTACAATGACGCTGGATGACAGATTCAGCCTGAAAGAACTGACCGAGCAGCAGGAAGACATCAAGGAACAAGACATGAAACTTGCCGTCAACTTCAAGTTCCCCTTCAAGAACGGCAACAAGCTGCGGTTTGGCGCAAAGGTCATCCGCAAGACCAAAGACAAGGAAGTGGACTTCTACGAATACACTCCGCTGGACGAAGACGCCTTTATGGAAAACAGCCTTAAGAACATCGTCGACCAGTCCGACAAGCACTTCATGCCCGATGCACGATACCGGACCGGGATGTATGCCTCCAAGGAATACGCCGGAGCGTTGGACCTCAACAATCCCTCTCTGTTCGAGAAAGCGCAAGTGCAGGAAGAGCTGGCAGGCAACTTCGAAGCCCGCGAGACGGTCAGTTCAGGCTATATCCGCTTTGACCAGCGGGTGACAGACCGCGTAGAACTGATGTCCGGCCTGCGCATCGAGAATACCGACCTCGCCTATACCGGCCGCACGTACGACGCCGATGAGGACGTCACCGGCAAAACCGGACGGCAGCACAACAGCTACATCAACTTCCTGCCGTCGCTGCTCGTGAAGTGGAACGTGAACGAAGACTTCAAAGTACGCGGTTCGTTCACCCAAACCTTGTCACGCCCCAAGTATTCGGCGCTGGTGCCGAGCGTCAACATCAAGCGTTCGGACAACGAAATCACCGTCGGCAATCCCGGGCTGAAACCAGCCATATCCTATAACTTCGACCTGAGTGCCGATTACTACTTCCGCAGCATCGGTCTGGTCAGCGCCGGCATCTTCTACAAGAAAATCGATGACTTCATCGTCGACCAGGTCAGCACCAATCACGAATACCAGGGCAATGTATACACACGCTTCGCCCAGCCCAAGAACGCGGGCAACGCCAACCTGCTCGGCGTGGAGCTCTCCTACCAGCGCGATTTCAGCTTCATCAGCCCTGCCCTGAAGTGCGTCGGCTTCTACGGCACCTACACCTATACGCATTCACGCGTGAAGGATTTCAACTTCGAGGGACGCGAGCATGAGAAAGACCTCAGTATGCCCGGTTCGCCCGCCCACACCGCCAATGCCTCGCTCTACTTCGAGAAAGCCGGGCTGAACATCCGCTTGAGCTACAATTTCGCTTCCGACTTCATCGACGAAATGGGCGAAAACGCCTTCTACGACCGCTACTACGACAAAGTGAGCTATCTGGATGCCAACGCAAGCTACACTTTCGGGAAGAACGTAAAGACGACATTCTATGCCGAAGCCAACAACTTGCTCAACCAGCCGCTCCGCTACTACCAAGGCACGCGGGAACGTACCATGCAAGCCGAATACTATGGCGTGAAGGTGAATGCCGGAGTGAAAATCAGCTTCTGACTTCATGCTATATCATCCTATAATTTACATCATACGAAACAACAATGAAAAAGACATTCCTTTTATTATCCGCCGTTTTGCTGGCCAATCTGGCAGCCGCCCAAATCACCGATTATTCCATTTTCGACAAGAAAATCAATTTCTACGTAGCCAACGACCTGGGTCGCAACGGCTACTACGACCAGAAACCCATCGCCGAACTGATGGGAACGATGGCAGAGAACGGCGCAGACCCGGAATTTGTACTCGCCACCGGCGACATACACCATTTCGAGGGAGTACGTTCCGTCAACGACCCGTTGTGGATGACCAACTACGAGCTCATCTACGCCCATCCCGAACTGATGATAGATTGGTTCCCTCTGCTGGGCAACCATGAATACCGGGGCAATACGCAGGCTGTGCTGGAGTATTCGGGCGTAAGCCGCCGCTGGACAATGCCCGCCCGCTACTACACCCGGGTCTTCGAGGACAAAGGCATGACTCTCCGTGTGGTCTGGACGGATACCGCCCCGATGATAGACAAGTACCGTGATGAGGCAGACACCTATCCCGATGCCGGCAGGCAGGATTACAGGCAGCAGCTTGCATGGATAGACTCTGTGCTGAACGCCGCCAAGGAAGACTGGATAATCGTTGCCGGACACCATCCCATCTATGCCGAGACGCCGAAAGACGGAAGTGAGCGCGGGGATATGCAGGCGCGGCTCGACCCGATACTCCGCAAGCACAAGGTGGATATGTACATCAGCGGACACATCCACAACTTCCAGCACATCCGCATACCGGGCAGTGACATCGACTACATCACCAACTCCTCCGGTTCGCTCAGCCGCAAGGCCGGCCCCATCGAAGGCACCGTGTTTTGCAGCCCCGAACCCGGTTTCTCCATCGTGTCCGCCAACAAGAAGACGCTGGAACTGCGCATGATTGACAAGAAAGGAAACGTGCTGCACACCGTGACGCGCAGCAAATAAGACGCCTTGTGGGAACGTGGCATGAGGTTATATCATTTCCGTTCCCGCAGGTCGTCCTTCGGAATTGTGCTTTGGCTTCCGTCGCGCGTGGCCATGTAGTGCGGAGACATAATCTCGATGCCCGCTTCGTTGAAGCGGTCCTGGATGTTCTGGTGCAGGTCGGAGTAAATCTGCGCCAGACGGTCGGCTTCCTTGATATAGGCGTTCACCTGATACACCGGATACCAGTCGTTGAGCGAAGTCTCCAGCACGAAGGGGCGCGGGTCGTCCGTCACGCCGGGCGTGTCCAGCGCGGCTTCTATCAACAAGCGGTGCACCTGCCGCCAGGGAACATCGTAGCCGATACTTACCTCGGAATGGATAATCAGACCGTACTCGCGGGCAGAAGCGCTGTAGTTCACAGTATGGGAAGACATGATGAAGGAGTTCGGGATGGTCACCACTTCGTTCTTCGGCGTACGGATGCGGGTGACGAGCGGGGTCTTCTCTACCACGTTGCCGGTCGTCTCATTCAGCTGGATGCGGTCGCCCAGTTTGAACGGCCGCATATAGGTAATCACCAGTCCGGCGATGATGTTCCCGATGACGGTGCTCGACCCGAGCGAGACAATCAGTCCCACGAAGACCGATATGCCCTGGAACACGCCCGACTTGGAGCCCGGCAGATAGGGATAAATCATCGCAATCATAAAGGCATAGAGCAGGAAGCGGATGATGTGGAAGGTCGGTTCCGCCCAATCGGAATAGAAGCCGTTAATCTTCAGCCGCTCGGACTTCACCTCGTTGGCAAGGTAATGGACAAAATGCACCAGGTACTTCACCGCATACCATATCACGAAGATGGTGAACAGGTTGGGGATATACTCCACGACCGAGGTGAAGATGCTCTTCACCGGAATCCAGATATAGGAAAACAGTTGGTATGCCAAGCTCTTGGTCTGTGGGAAGATGGAGAACAGCAGCGGTACCGTCAGCAGCAACTGTAGGAACATGATGACATAGCGCAGCAGGTTGGCGAGGAAAACAAGCAGGTTGACCTGCTTCTGCGTGTCCAGCAATTCATAATCTTGGATGGAGAACGGGCGCAACTTGGTGTCTTTCAGCCGCTGTATCCGCACTTTCAGCCTCTTGAACAGCCAGTTGGTGAGCCTGAAAAGGAAATATTGCCCTACAAGTACCAGCACAAAGTACAGTATGCGCTTGCCCAACCGCCAAAGGCTGTGCTCGTCTTTCATCTCCTTCAGCTTGTCGATGATGACCTTGCGGTTGCGGGCGGTCAACTCTTCGCGCGTGCAGTTCTCCCACAGTCCGTCCTGGTCGATGAAAGAAGCGATGACCTTGTTGCCATACATAAGGTCGGTGACGATGTCGCTGCTTTCCACATACAGCGAATCGGGACGCAGGTTGAAGCGCCTGCCAAGTTCGGATATGGCGGCGGCATCCGTCTCGGCGCGTTGCTGGGGCGTATGCCCGCCCCGTTTGGCATAAAGATAGAATAATGTATCTCCCTCCACCACTACCGGGACACCGGGAGTCACCTTGCGCAGGGAGTCGATGCGCCGTTTCTGCTGCAGGCGCTTCACGGAATCGGCCGCATAGCTTGCGAGCCTCAGCTGTTCCATTTCCATACGCAGGTTGGCTTCATTCAGCCGGGCAGCTTCCAGTTCCTGCCTCATGGCCGAAAGCAATGCCGCGGAATCGGAGTCTGCCCTTGCCGTCAGGGCCGTAGTCAGGCTGTCTTTTTCCATAACACGGAGCACTTTCTCTGCCAACTGGGCGGAGACTCCGTTTGCCGTCAGCAACATCAGCATCAGGCACAAAGTGCGAATCCCTCTCATATCAGAATCTTCTTAATCGGTTGTCGTTAATGTGGTTTACTCCAAATGAGACGCCAAACATACAGAATGTTTTTCATTTTTGCATTATCTTTGCCCGCAAAACATATAGATTCCATGAACATTATACTACTTGTGGGAGGACTTCTCCTCATCCTATTGGGCGCAAACGGACTGACAGACGGGGCTGCATCCGTTGCCCGCCGTTTCCGCATACCCGACATCGTTATCGGACTGACAATCGTCGCTTTCGGGACGTCCGCACCCGAACTGACCGTCAGCGTCTCTTCCGCCCTGAAAGGAAGCGCGGACATTGCCATCGGCAATGTGGTGGGCAGCAACATCTTCAACACGCTGATGATTGTGGGCTGCACCGCACTGTTTGCTCCGATTGTCGTGACCCGGAACACATTGCAGAAAGAGATTCCCCTGTGCATCCTTGCCTCTGTGGTTTTGCTGGTTTGCGCCAACGATGTCTTCCTGAACGAAGATGAGGCCGATATTATCAGCGTCACCGACGGCCTGCTGCTGCTCTGCTTCTTCGCCATCTTCCTGAGTTATACCTTTGCCATCGCTTCGCACACTCCGGACGGGGCGGCGGGAGGCGAAGAGGATATCAGGCAGTTGCCGCTGTGGAAATCCGTCCTCTACATCCTGGGCGGTCTCGGAGCGCTCATCGCCGGCGGAAGTCTCTTTGTGGACGGCGCAAGCGGCATCGCACGCAGCCTGGGAGTGAGCGAGTCCGTCATCGGACTGACACTGGTGGCAGGCGGCACATCGCTGCCCGAACTCGCCACATCCATTGTGGCGGCTCTGAAGAAGAATCCGGAAATAGCCATCGGCAATGCGGTGGGCAGCAACTTGTTCAATATCTTCTTTGTCTTGGGCTGTAGCGCGTCTATCACGCCCCTGCACCTGACGGGCATCACCAATCTGGACTTATGGGTACTGATTGCTTCCGGCGTTCTGCTGTGGCTCTTCGGGCTGTTCTTCGCCAAGCGCACCATCACCCGCATAGAAGGGAGCATCATGATGCTTTGCTACATTGCCTATACGGCATTCCTCATTTATAGCCTGTAAGGCGTCGTATTTTAAAGATTTCATGTATCTTTGTCCGCACATAACAACATACAATTATGGCAATTACAATTAAGAAAGTCTCTACAAAAAGGGAGTTGAAGCAGTTTATCCGTTTCAACTACAAACTGTACAGAAACAATCCGTATTCAGTGCCCGACCTTTACGATGATATGCTCAATACCTTCAACAAGAAGAAAAACGCCGCCTTCGAGTTCTGCGAAGCCGACTACTTCCTGGCCTACAAGGACGGCAGAATCGTAGGACGTGTGGCCGCCATCATCAACCGGAAGGCCAACCAGACCTGGAACAAGAAAGAAGTGCGCTTCGGCTGGATTGACTTTATCGATGACCCCGAAGTATCCGACGCCCTTATACGCACCGTTGAAGAGTGGGGGAAAGAGCGGGGCATGACCCATATACAAGGACCGTTGGGATTCACCGATTTCGATGCGGAGGGAATGCTCGTCGAGGGCTACGACCAACTTGGTACAATGGCTACCATCTACAACTATCCCTACTATCCGCAACACATGGAACGTATGGGCTTTGAGAAAGACGCCGATTGGGTGGAATACAAGATTTACATCCCGGATGCCATCCCCGACAAGCACAAGCGCATTTCCGACCTTATCCAACGCAAATATAATCTTAAAATCAAGAAATACTCTTCTGCCAGGAAGATTGCCCGCGACTACGGACAGGCCATCTTCGAGCTGATGAACGAAGCCTATCAGCCGCTCTACGGCTATTCCGCCTTGTCGCAACGCCAGATTGACCAATATGTGAAGATGTACCTGCCCATTCTGGACTTGCGTATGGTGACACTGGTGACGGATGCCGAAGACAAACTGGTGGCGGTGGGCATTTCCATGCCTTCCCTGTCGGAAGCCTTGCAGAAGTCTCACGGACGCCTACTGCCTTTCGGCTGGTATCACCTGCTGAAAGCGCTGTTCATGAAACGCCGCGCCAAGATGCTGGACCTGCTGCTGGTGGCCGTAAAGCCCGAATATCAGAACAAGGGTGTCAACGCTTTGCTCTTCTCCGACCTGATTCCCGTTTATCAGCAGTTGGGCTTTGTTTTTGCCGAGAGCAACCCGGAACTGGAACTGAATGGAAAGGTGCAGGCACAGTGGGAATACTTCAGGACCGAACAGCACAAACGCAGAAGGGCATTTGTCAAGGCAATCGAATAGCGAACGTCATATAGTCAAAGAACACGGCTTTTTCATTTACTGGAGTTAGAGGAGTTATTGGGAGTTATCAGTCGGCAAGTTGGCTGGGGAGTTGAAGCCGATACTTCTGCAACGGCATCTTACAAAGAGTATCTGCTCTGACGCCAGTGAATGAAAAGCCGTAATCACGGCAAACAAAAAACATTTGGAAAGCATTGTTTTTTTCGGTTATTTTATAATTTTGCATTTCGAGTCTTCGAATCTTTTGCGATAAATATGAAAATGACCTTACACATTAGACGAATTTTTCTTTTTACCGTCCTTATCTTTGGCAGTACCCTGAGCAGGTGCCAAATCTATAAATATATCGGACTTGAAAATGGTCTGAACAATCAGAAAATATATCATATCCAGAAAGACCGATTGGGGTATATGTGGTTCTTGACCCAGGAAGGGATAGACCGTTACGACGGCAAGCATATCAAGCACTACGGCTTCTCGGACGAGAACATGAAGCTGGATTCGCGGATTGCCTTGAACTGGCTTTATATGGACAGCAAGGGTGTGTTATGGGTAATCGGTCAGAAAGGTCGTGTGTTCAGGTTTGATTCCCGGCACGACAAGTTCGAGCTGGCTTACGTGCATCCCGAACTAATCAGAAACAAGTCGCAGGCACTTCTGGATTACGGTTATCTGGACAAGGATGACCGTATTTGGCTCTGTTGCAAAGACAGTATCACGTGGTACGACATCCGTACGAGTACGGCCATGCATCTGCCTTCCCCTGTCAGGGGTAGGATAACCACTATCGAACAAACGGATGACAAGCATTTTTTCATCGGTACGGGAAACGGACTGTTTCATACCGAAGTGTCGGGAAACGGGTTGAGGCTGGTGTCCGACACGCCGGTGGAAGGCATCGACACGCCGGTACATGAACTCTATTACCATGCCGCTACCGGACAGTTGTTTGTCGGAAGCTATAAAGAAGGAATACTCATATACGACATCAACAAAGCAAAAGAGGTCATCTCTTGCCCGTCGCCCAACAATGTGGAGATAAACCAGATTGTTGCCTTGAACGCCCACGAGCTTCTGATAGCTACGGGTGGAAAAGGCGTATACAAGCTGGATGTGAGGACATACACGAGCAGACCCTATATAACAGCCGACTACAACAGCTATAACGGGATGAACGGAAACAACATCAATGATGTCTATGTGGATGAAGAAGAACGAATCTGGCTTGCCAATTATCCTACCGGAATCACCATCCGCAACAACCGTTATGGAAGTTACAACCTGATACGTCACTCTGTCGGCAGCAGCCACTCACTGATAAACAATCAGGTTCACGATGTGCTGGAGGACAGCGACGGCGACCTTTGGTTTGCCACCAGCAACGGCATCAGCTTCTATCAGACTGCCACGAAAGAATGGCGTTCTTTCCACGGTTCCTTCAATTCGGTTCCGGATGATGAAAACCATATTTTCTTGGCGCTGTGCGAGGTCTCTCCCGGCGTGATATGGGCCGGAGGCTTTACATCGGGCATCTACAAGATAGAAAAGAAGAAAGGGTTTAAGATAAACTACCTTTTTCCTGCCTCCATTGCAGGAGTACGCCCCGACCAATATATATACGACATAAAAAAGGACTCGAACGGTGACGTCTGGTCCGGCGGGCATTATCATTTGAAACGCATCAATCTTGCTACTAAGGATGTGCGCCTGTATCCCGGAGTGAATTCTATCACTACCATTCAGGAGAAAGACTCCCGGCAGATGTGGATTGGCACGAGAATGGGGCTTTATCTGCTGGACAAGCAATCGGGCGACTACCAGTACGTCGACTTGCCCGTCGAATCTCCCTATATATGTACTTTATACCAGAAAGATGACGACATTCTGTATATCGGCACCCGCGGCTCCGGACTGCTCGCATATGACATCAACAAGAAAGAACTTATCCGGCAGTACAACACCGACAACTGTGCGCTGATTTCCAACAATATCTATACAATCCTTCCGCGTCGGGACGGCAGTTTCATCATGGGCACGGAAAACGGGGTTACCATTTATTCGCCCAAGACATATTCCTTCCGCAACTGGACAAAGGAGCAAGGACTGATGAGTGTCAACTTCAACGCCGGTTCTGCCGCAACCTATAGTAAAAATACGATTGTCTTTGGCGGCAACGACGGTGTTGTCATGTTCCCGGCAGACATACAGATACCGGAACTGCGTTATTCGCGTCTGCTGCTGCGCGATTTCATGATTGCCTATCATCCCGTCTATCCGGGTGACAAGGATTCTCCGCTGGAAAAGGATATCAACGAGACCGACCGGCTGGAACTGGCCTACGAGCAGAAGCCCTTCTCCTTTGATGTGATTTCCATCAACTACGACTATCCTTCCAACATCCTTTATTCATGGAAAATAGACGACTACCATAAGGAGTGGAGCCGCCCGAGCCAGGACAACCGGATTGTCGTGCGGAACCTGCCTCCCGGCAGTTATACGTTGCGAATCCGTACCATATCCAACGAAGAGAAATACAAGACTTATGAGACGAGGAGCATCCGGATTGTCGTGACGCCTCCGGCATGGGCCAGCGTATGGGCCATCATAGGCTACGTGTTGCTGCTGTTGCTGGCTTTGGTCATCCTGTTCCGCATCATCATGTTGCACAAACAGCAGAAAATCTCGGATGAGAAGACACGGTTCTTCATCAACACGGCACACGACATCCGTACGCCGCTCACGCTGATAAAAGCCCCGCTGGAGGAAGTGGTGGAGAACCGTATGACAAGGGAAGAGGCATTGCCGCACATGAACATGGCTCTCAAGAATGTGAACGCCCTGCTCCAGCTGACCACCAACCTGATAAACTTTGAGCGGATAGACATCTATTCGTCCACCCTTTATGTCTCCGAATACGAACTGAATACGTACATGAACAACATCTGCTCCACTTTCCGCAAATATGCCGAAATGAAGCATATCAATTTCGTTTATGAAAGCAATTTCGACTACCTGAATGTTTGGTTCGACAGAGACAAGATGGAATCCATCCTGAAGAATGTCATATCCAATGCCCTGAAGTATACGCCCAAGGAGGGCAACGTGCATATCTACGCTTGCGAGGAGGACAATGCCTGGAGCATCGAGATAAAGGACTCCGGAATAGGCATCCCCGCACGCGAGCAGAAGAAACTGTTCAGGAACTACTTCCGGGGGAGCAACGTCGTCAACCTGAAAGTGACAGGCAGCGGCATCGGGCTGATGCTGGTCTACAAACTCGTCAAGCTGCATAAAGGAAAGGTTCAGATTCAGAGTTCCGAGCAGCAGGGGACGTGCGTGCGGATTGCTTTCCCGAAAGGGAACGGCCATCTTCACCGGGCGAAATTCATTTCTCCCAAGGCGGCGGACGAGCATCCGGAGTCCGTCATACCCGTGGGCGTTCCGGAGCCGTCGGCCGTGGAGACATCGCGGGCAAGCGGTTCCGTGCAGCAACGTCTGCTGATAGTAGAGGACAATGATGACTTACGCAACTATCTCGTCAATATGTTCAAGGTGGATTATAATGTCCAGTCGTGTCCGAACGGGAAAGAGGCGCTTGTCATCATCCATGAGTTCAACCCGAACCTGGTCATATCCGACATCATGATGCCCGAGATGGGTGGAGACGAACTTTGTTCGGCCATAAAAGGCGACCTTCAGATATCCCATATCCCCATTATCCTGCTGACTGCGCTGGGCGATGAGAAGAATATGCTCGAAGGACTGAAAATCGGGGCCGACGCCTACATCACCAAACCTTTCAGCGTGGGGATACTCCGGGCGACGGTCAAGAACATACTTGCCAACCGCACCCTGCTCAGCCGGATTTATAACAGCATTGAGGAGAAAGAGCAAGACCTCCCCGGCAACTGTACCAACACCTTGGACTGGAAATTCATAGCCTCCGTCAAGGAGTGCATCGAGAAGAACCTGGGCGACTCCGAGTTCAATGTAGACGTGCTCAGCAGCCAGTTGCACATGAGCCGTACAAGCTTCTTCAACAAGCTGAAGGCCCTGACCGGCTACGCTCCTGCCGATTATATCCGGATGATACGCCTGCAGCACGCCGCACAACTGTTGAAGCAAGGCGGGTATACCGTGACGGAAATCGCGGACATAATCGGCTTCTCGGACGCGAAGTACTTCCGCGAAGTGTTCAAGAAATACTATAACGTAAGCCCGAGCAAGTACGGCAAGGAACCCGAAAAATAACCGCGCAGGACATACCTGTATACCCCTGACGGGCCGTCTGAAATCCCGGCTGACAAGCGGTTTTAGACGGCGGTGCGAGAAGTTTCTTTACCCGCACGGATGCTTCATATTGATTTTCTTATTAACTTTGCGACATATCAGTGCTTACCAATACAAGATTTTTTTCTATGGAAGATAACAACAGGACTTTGCCGCTGGACGATTCCGCCGGTTACGAGGAGAAGGCGGCCGGTACAAACACCGGTAACAGCGGCGTGGAATACAATGAAGACAACATCCGCCACCTGGACGACATGGAGCATATCCGTCTCCGTTCGGGAATGTACATAGGCCGTCTCGGCGACGGCTCGCAGAACGACGACGGCATCTACGTGCTGCTGAAAGAGGTGATGGACAACAGCATTGACGAGTTCAAGATGGGAGTCGGCAAGCGCATCGAAGTCGATATAGAAGAAAATCTCCGCGTCAGCGTGCGCGACTACGGGCGGGGCATCCCGCAAGGAAAACTGGTGGAGGCGGTGAGCAAACTGAACACCGGCGGCAAGTACGACAGCAAGGCGTTCAAGAAGAGCGTCGGCCTGAACGGCGTGGGCATCAAGGCGGTCAACGCACTCAGCAGCCGCTTCGAGGCACGCAGCTACCGCGACGGCAAAGTGCGCACGGTGGTCTTTGAGCAGGGCGTGCTGCAAACCGACACTACCGAAGACAGCACCGAAGAGAACGGAACCTTCATCTTCTTCGAACCGGACAACACACTCTTCCTCAACTACGCCTTCCAGAGCCAGTTCGTCGAGACACTGCTGCGCAACTACACCTACCTGAACACCGGACTCACCTTCGTCTACAACGGACAGCGCATTATCTCCCGCCACGGACTGGAAGACCTGCTGAAAGACAACATGACCAGCGAGGGACTTTACGACATCGTCCACCTGAAAGGCGAGGACATCGAGATTGCCTTCACGCACACCAACCAATACGGCGAGGAGTACTACTCCTTCGTCAACGGACAGCACACCACCCAGGGCGGAACGCACCAGACCGCCCTGAAGGAGCACATCGCCCGCACCATCAAGGAGTTCTACAACAAGAACCAGGACTACGCCGACATCCGCAACGGGTTGGTGGCAGCCATCGCCATCGATGTGGAAGAACCCATGTTCGAGAGCCAGACCAAGACGAAGCTGGGCTCCAACAATATGTGGCCCGAAGGCCCCACGGTGAATAAATACGTGGGTGATTTCATCAAGACCGAAGTGGACAACTACCTGCACAAGAACCCCCTGGTGGCGGAAGTGATGCTGCAAAAGATACAAGACTCCGAGAAAGAGCGCAAAGCCATCGCCGGAGTCACCAAGCTGGCGCGCGAACGCGCCAAGAAGGCGAACCTGCACAACCGCAAGCTGCGCGACTGCCGCTTCCACCTGAACGACGGAAAGGGGAAAGACCAGGAAGCGGAATCGTGTATTTTCATCACCGAGGGCGACTCTGCCAGCGGCTCCATCACCAAGAGCCGCGACGTGAACACACAGGCGGTGTTCAGCCTGCGGGGCAAGCCGCTCAACTCCTTCGGACTCACCAAGAAGGTGGTCTATGAGAACGAGGAGTTCAACCTGCTGCAAGCCGCGCTGAACATCGAAGACGGCATGGAGGGGCTGCGCTACAACAAGGTCATCGTCGCCACCGATGCCGATGTCGACGGTATGCACATCCGTCTGCTGATGATTACCTTCTTTCTGCAGTTCTTCCCCGACCTGATAAAGAAAGGGCACGTCTACATCCTACAGACCCCGCTCTTCCGCGTGCGCAACAAGAAGAAGACCAGCTACTGCTACACCGAAGACGAGCGCGTGAAGGCCATCGAGGAGCTGGGACCGAACCCGGAAATCACCCGCTTCAAGGGCTTGGGAGAGATTTCGCCGGACGAGTTCCGCCATTTCATCGGCAAGGATATGCGTCTGGAGCCCGTGTCGCTGCGCAAGACAGACTTGGTAAAGGAACTATTGGAGTTCTATATGGGCAAAAACACCATGGAACGGCAGAACTTCATCATCGACAACTTGGTTATTGAAGAGGATTTAGCATCATGAGAAGAGCCATCTTTCCGGGTACGTTCGACCCGTTCACCATCGGACACGCTTCCATCGTGCGCCGCGCGTTGACGTTCATTGACGAAATCATCATAGCGATAGGTATCAACGAAAACAAACACACGCTTTTCTCCACCGCGAAACGCGAGAAGATGATACGCGACTACTATCGTGACGACCCGCGCATCAAGGTGCAGTCATACGGCTGCCTGACCACCGACTTCGCCAAAGAGGTGAATGCCAACCTGATTATACGCGGCATACGTACGGTAAAAGATTTCGAGTACGAGGAAACGATTGCGGACATCAACCGCAAACTGACCGGCGTCGAGACCATCCTGCTCTTTACGGAGCCGGAACTGACCTGTGTCAGCTCGACAGCCGTACGCGAACTGATGCAGTTCGGAAAGGACATCGGTATGTTTATTCCTGAAGGAATGGTGATTAGTGATTAGTTCAATAGTGATTAGTGATGAAGAAGATATTTGCTATTATAATATGTATGTGTGCCGCAGTGGCACAGGCACAGCGGGCAGGCAACGAAGCCCTGCGCAAACTGCAAATGGCGGAGTTCGCCATAAGCAACCTTTATGTGGACTCGGTGGACGAAAACAAACTGGTGGAAGAGGCCATCATCAAGATGCTTGCACAGCTCGACCCGCATTCCACCTATAACGACGCCGAAGAAGTAAAGAAGATGAACGAGCCCCTGCAAGGCAACTTCGAAGGCATCGGCGTGCAGTTTCAGATGATAGAAGATACGCTGTTGGTGGTGCAACCCGTCAGCAACGGACCGTCGGAGAAGGTGGGCATCTTGGCGGGAGACCGCATCGTGGCTGTCAACGATTCCGCCATTGCCGGAGTCGGAATGAGCACGGAAGAGATTATGAGCCGGTTGCGCGGGCCGAAAGGGTCCGAGGTCCGGCTGGCCGTCGTGCGCCGTGACGTGAGCGGACTGCTGTTGTTCACCGTGAAGCGGGACAAGATTCCTATCCTCAGCCTGGATGCCGCCTACATGATACAGCCCCGGACGGGCTATATCCGCATCAACCGCTTCGGGGCAACCACCGCCGAGGAGTTCCTGAAAGCTTTGAAGGAGCTGCAGGCAAAGGGGATGAAAGACCTGATACTCGACCTGCAGGGCAACGGCGGAGGCTATCTGAATGCTGCCATCGACCTGGCCAATGAGTTCCTCGGGCAGAAAGACCTCATCGTCTATACCGAAGGCAGGGCAGCCCGCCGCAGCAACTTCCATGCAAAAGGAAACGGGAAGTTCAAAGACGGACGCCTTGTTGTCCTGGTGGACGAATATTCGGCATCCGCCAGCGAAATCGTCACCGGAGCTATCCAGGACTGGGACAGGGGAGTGGTGGTAGGCCGCCGCACTTTCGGCAAGGGACTGGTGCAGCGTCCTATCGACCTGCCCGACGGCTCCATGATACGGCTGACCGTGGCACGCTACTACACACCTTCCGGCCGTTGCATACAGAAGCCGTACGACAAAGCCGCCAACCCTGACGGCACGCCCGGCGGAGAAGTCAGCCTGGAGAAGTACCACCGCGACCTGGCGGACCGCTTCAGGCATGGCGAACTGATGCACGCCGACAGCATACATTTCCCCGATTCCCTGAAGTTCCGGACAAAGCGACTGGCGCGTACCGTCTATGGTGGCGGCGGCATCATGCCCGACTTCTTCGTCCCGATAGATACGACCCTCTACACCGACTATCACCGGAACATCGTGGCCAAAGGCGTTGTCATCAAGACTACGATGAAGTTCATAGAAAAACACCGGAAAGAACTGCAAAGCCGGTACAAGAAGTTCGAGACCTTCAATGACAAGTTTGAGGTCGGCAACGAGCTGCTGGCAAGTATGCGCGCCCTTGTCGACGGTGAGAAGATTGCGTTCGATGAAGCGCAATACCAGAAGTCGCTGCCGCTTATCAAGACCCAGCTGAAAGCACTGATAGCCCGCGACCTGTGGGACATGAACGAATACTTCCGGGTGATGAACATCACGAACAGCAGTGTGCTGCAGGCATTGAAAGTGCTGAACGAAGGGGCATACGGGCAGGTGCTTCAGGACTCACCGCTGAGTGGTGGGGACGGAAAAAGCGCAAGATAAAAGCGTACTGCTCTTGTATGGCACGCGGATGACGCTGGTTCTGCGGATAAACGCGGATATCTACCTGCTTCCGAACAGCCAACGGTTCAGCCAGCGGTTCACGTAGATGTTCACCACCGCACAGCCCGCGCCGATGGCTGCGCCCGCCAGTACGTCCGAGGGATAGTGCACGCCCTCGTTCATGCGCGACACGCCGACCGAGCACGCCCACAGTGCGGAAGGGGCTATCACGTACCATTTGGGATACTTCACGCAGAGCGAAGTGGCAAGCGCAAAGGCCGTTGCCGTATGTCCCGACGGAAACGAGGGACTGCTCTCGTAGCTGTACGGATGTACCCTGTCCGGGTAGCGGTCGTACGGACGCTCGCGGTCGACAAGGTACTTCATGCCATAGGTCACCACAAACGCGCCTGCCACACTGGTGCCGACATACGCGGCATCTTTCAATAAATCCCTGTCCCTCGTGGCCCACGCCGTCAGAGCCATGGCCACGGGAACGCCTACAGCCACATACGGTTCCGAACGCGAAATGAACCGGTTGTAACGGCGGACAAACTTACTGTCCCAACTGTTGACCCGATGCAACGTATTGATGTCCCAATTCTGTGCGAAGAGGTGGGGTGCGATGATGAAAACCAAAAGCACCAAAGAAACAACCCTTTTCATATAGTCAGTCTGTTAATTGGGTACAAAGATAGCCGAAATCCCCGTAGTATTTGCCGGTCGCCCTGTCTTTTGTTGTTGCAGTCCACGGGGGCATTTATAGGGGCGCCGGGGGAGTAGGGATTAGCGGGAGTTGGAAGTAGAAGGAGTTATCGGCCTCGCAAAGGCAGTGCGGATGCGACGTGCCGGAAGTATTTCGGGCAAAATAGCCGTGGCTCATTACGGAATTATTTCTTTAATTCCTTGTTTAATCAAGGTATTTCTTCTATTTTTGCGAGAAATTAGTGTTGCTGTATTCAAGGAATATATTTTCTAACTATTAAATAATTTAAATTCAATCATTTATGTGGTTAAGTAATTCATCTGTAGGAAGGAAAGTGGTGATGAGCGTTACCGGCATCGCCCTTGTCCTGTTTCTGACATTTCACATGGCGATGAACCTTGTTGCGTTGGTTTCGGCCAATGGTTACAACATGGTTTGTGAGTTCTTGGGAGCAAACTGGTATGCGCTGGTAGCTACCGCCGGTTTGGCTGCCTTGTTCATCATCCACATCATCTACGCATTCTGGCTGACGATGCAGAACCGCAAGGCACGCGGCAGCGAACGCTATGCCGTGACGGAAAAGCCGAAAAACGTAGAGTGGGCTTCTCAGAATATGCTCGTGCTGGGCATTGTTGTAATCGCAGGTCTCGGCTTGCACTTGGTGAACTTCTGGGCGAAGATGCAGCTGCCCGAACTGATGCACAACATGGGCGCACACGCCGATATGCTGACGCTGGCTTACGCTGCCAACGGCGTTCACCACATTCAGAACACGTTCTCCAATCCGGTGTTCGTAGTGCTCTACCTCGTTTGGCTGGGTGCGCTGTGGTTCCACCTCACTCACGGTTTCTGGAGCTCTATGCAGTCGTTGGGCTGGAACAACAAGGTGTGGATTGAGCGTTGGAAATGTATCTCCAACATCTACTCCACCATCGTTGTGGTATGCTTCGCGCTGGTAGTTGTCGTATTCTTTGCGAAATCATTGTGCGGCGCTTGCTAAATTGTAAATTGTAAATGATTAAATTGTAGATTACATTATGACCAAGATAGATTCTAAAATACCGGAAGGACCGGTGGCTGAGAAATGGACCAATTATAAGGCTCACCAAAAATTAGTAAACCCTGCCAACAAGCGTCGTCTGGACATCATCGTTGTAGGTACCGGACTTGCCGGAGCCTCTGCTGCCGCTTCGCTCGGCGAAATGGGTTTCAGAGTATTTAACTTCTGCATTCAGGATTCTCCACGCCGTGCGCACTCCATCGCCGCACAGGGGGGTATCAATGCTGCCAAGAATTATCAGAACGACGGTGACTCCGTTTACCGTCTCTTCTACGACACCGTGAAGGGTGGCGACTACCGCGCCCGCGAAGCCAATGTCTACCGTCTGGCCGAAGTGTCGAACAACATCATCGACCAGTGTGTGGCACAAGGCGTTCCCTTCGCCCGCGAATACGGCGGCACGCTGGACAACCGTTCCTTCGGTGGCGCACAGGTATCGCGTACCTTCTATGCCAAGGGTCAGACCGGACAGCAGCTGTTGCTCGGTGCATACTCCGCGCTGAGCCGTCAGGTGAACGTAGGTACGGTGAAGCTCTATACCCGCTACGAAATGGAAGACGTGGTCCTCATCGACGGACGTGCACGCGGTATCATCGCCAAGAACCTCGTGACCGGTAAGTTGGAACGCTTTGCCGCTCATGCAGTGGTTATCGCTACGGGCGGTTACGGCAACGCTTACTTCCTCTCTACCAACGCCATGGCTTGCAACTGCTCTGCTGCAATGGCCTGCTACCGCAAGGGCGCTTGGTTTGCCAACCCCGCTTATGTGCAGATTCACCCCACTTGTATCCCCGTTCACGGCGACAAGCAGTCCAAGCTGACGCTGATGTCCGAATCGCTGCGCAACGACGGACGCATCTGGGTGCCGAAGAAGCTGGAAGATGCCAAGAAGTTGCAGGAAGGCACGCTGCAAGGCAAGGACATCCCCGAAGAAGACCGCGACTACTACCTGGAACGCCGCTATCCGGCATTCGGTAACCTCGTTCCGCGCGACGTGGCAAGCCGTGCCGCCAAAGAACGCTGCGACAAAGGCTTCGGCGTGAACAACACCGGTCTTGCCGTGTTCCTCGACTTCTCCGAGGCTATCAACCGTCTGGGCAAGGATGTCGTTGCACAGCGCTACGGCAACCTCTTCGATATGTACGAGGAAATCACCGACGTCAGCCCCTACGAGAACCCGATGATGATTTATCCGGCTATCCACTATACGATGGGTGGTATCTGGGTAGACTACGAACTGATGACTTCCATCAAGGGTCTGTTCGCTATCGGCGAATGTAACTTCTCCGACCACGGTGCCAACCGCCTCGGTGCTTCCGCCCTGATGCAGGGTCTGGCCGACGGTTACTTCGTATTACCTTATACTATCCAGAACTACCTCGCCGACCAGATTACTGTTCCCCGTTTCTCTACCGACCTGCCCGAGTTCGCAGCTGCCGAAAAGGCCGTTCAGGACAAGATTGACTGGATGATGAACATCAAGGGTAAGAAGTCCGTAGACTCCATCCACAAGGAACTGGGTCACGTGATGTGGGAATACGTCGGCATGGGTCGTACGGAAGCCGGTCTGAAGGAAGGTCTGAAGCGACTGAAGGAAATCCGCAAGGAGTTCGAGAAAGAGCTGTTCATCCCCGGCGACAAGGAAGGCATGAACGTGGAACTCGACAAGGCCATCCGCCTGTACGACTTCATCACCATGGGCGAGCTGGTAGCTTACGATGCCTTGAACCGTAACGAAAGCTGCGGCGGTCACTTCCGCGAAGAGTATCAGACGGAAGAAGGCGAAGCCAAGCGCGACGACGAGAACTACTTCTACGTGGCTTGCTGGGAATACCAAGGCTCCGATGAAAAGGAACCGGTGTTGCTGAAAGAGCCGCTGGTATATGAGGCAATCAAGGTACAGACTCGTAACTACAAATCATAATTTAGTAAACAAGGGACGAGTTAACAAGGCTACAAGGCATAATTTAGTAAACAAGAGACAAGCTAACAAGGCTACAAGGCATGAGAAATCATAAGGATTTGATAGTGTGGCAAAAGGGCATAGTACTCGTGAAGGAGCTATATCGCATAACACGTTCTTTCCCCAAAGAAGAAGCATACGGTATTACTTCACAAATGCGCAGAGCGGCAGTTTCAATTCCTTCAAACATTGCGGAAGGTTATGGTCGAGGGCATGACAAGGAATTAACCCAATTCCTTTACATCGCATTAGGTTCTGCTTCAGAGTTGGAGACGCAACTCATTATTTGCAATGATATTGCTTATGTTACTGAAGAAGAATTTAATCGGCTTAATAACTTGAATACCGAAATAATAAGGATGCTGTCATCGCTCATCAACAAGCGTTACACCCATCCTTCCTTGTAGACTGTAACCTTGTCAACTCGTCAACTAAAAAAATAAAAACTATGGATAAAAATATATCATTTACGCTCAAGGTATGGCGCCAGAAGGGTCCGAAGGCGAAAGGCGCTTTTGAAACATACCAAATGAAAGATATCCCCGGCGATACTTCATTCCTCGAAATGCTGGATATCCTGAACGAACAACTGATTTCTGAGGGCAAAGAGCCTGTTGTATTCGACCACGACTGCCGCGAAGGTATCTGCGGTATGTGCTCGCTCTACATCAACGGACATCCGCACGGTCCGGCAACGGGTGCCACTACCTGCCAGATTTATATGCGCCGCTTCAACGACGGCGACACCATCACCGTAGAGCCCTGGCGTTCCGCCGGTTTCCCGGTTATCAAGGACTTGATGGTAGACCGTACGGCATACGACAAGATTATGCAGGCAGGCGGTTACGTCAGCGTGCGCACGGGTGCTCCTCAGGATGCCAACGCTATCCTGATTCCGAAGCCCATCGCCGACGAAGCCATGGATGCGGCAAGCTGCATCGGCTGCGGTGCCTGCGTGGCTGCTTGTAAGAACGGTTCCGCCATGCTGTTCGTTTCCGCCAAGGTGAGCCAGCTGAACCTGCTGCCTCAGGGCAAGCCGGAAGCATTGCGCCGTGCCAAGGCCATGCTGAGCAAGATGGACGAGCTCGGTTTCGGTAACTGTACGAACACACGTGCCTGCGAAGCCGAATGTCCGAAGAACGTCTCCATCAGCAACATCGCCCGCCTGAACCGCGACTTCATCCGTGCGAAGCTGAAAGACTGACCATGTGCTTTGTCAGTATTTAGGTAATAATAGAAACGTTTCCGAGACTTCTCACTCGGGTTTCGCTATATTTGGTTAATATCGCAAGTGACTCTCCTATCGGGCAACCGGTAGGAGAGTTGTTTTTTGCCCCCCTCCCCCCTGCAATTATCCGCAAGATTTCTTTAAGCGCCGAACGCCGTTGCCGGTCATGGCAAGTGTTCGTTCCGAAAGTCGGCATATTCGTTTCCGGAAGTTTGTTCCAAGCTTGCGGATATACGTTCCAAGGTTGCGAATGTCTGTTCCAAGGCTTGGAACGGACGTTCCAAGTGTGAAAACAAAACTTATGCTTAACATTTATTACTTTTTGAAAGCACATTCCGCAACTTTTTCATACACATTTCCGAACTTTTTCATTAAGTGTTCCGGGAAGAACACTTATATATCGCGCTCCTGCCATATAGACATACGACTCCCGGACTGACGTTGTCATGGGCGGGAAGCGTACAGACCGAACTTAAATCTGTCTTTCAGCCGCAGATGACGGGGATGATGCAGATAAATCAAGAAAAAAAATCTGCGTCATCCGCGTCATCTGCGGCTGAAAAATGAAAATATGCTTTTAAATGAAAACCGTGTATTCCGAAGAAAGCGTCCTGCCGAAAGAAAAAGACTTCTCTTGATAAGAGAAGTATCGCTCCCACAAAGGTATACATTTTATTTGAATAATCAATACAAACAAACAATTTTTTTCAAAATAAGCCTAAATAGTGACTATCTGAAAGAACTGTAAAAGTTGCGTCATAACGGTTGTTGTGCGAAAAGCAGATGTCTCGCCTTGATAATCTGCTATGAATCTGTCGACTATGTACTATGAATGCCTTGCGATACTTCTCTTATCAAGAAAAGTATTATCCTCATTCTTTTGCGTCGGAGTGAAAAAATCAACATAAGAAGGACTAAACTCCTCATAACTATGTAAGTAACATACCGACTCTGCCGGTGATAATATAATATAATGATAAAGTAAAATTATGAAAAAGTTAATCCTCGGTATCTTTCTTTGTGTATGGGGGTATGCTGGCGTTACCAAGGCGCAAGACATTGCAGCGAAAACCAATCTGCTATATTGGGCAACCTCCACGCCAAATCTCGGACTCGAACTGGGATTAGGCAAACAGACCACGCTCGAACTCATGGGCGGCTACAATCCTTGGACATTCAACAAGGATACCAATAAGAAAATCAAGCATTGGATGGTGATGCCGGAATTTCGTTATTGGTTATGCGAACGATTCAACGGACATTTCTTTGGAGTACATAGCGGCTATGCCTACTACAACGTGTCGGGCGTACGCATTCCGTTCATGAGCAAATCTACCAAATACCACCGCTATCAGGGATGGGCCACCGGTGCCGGGCTTTCGTACGGCTACTCCTGGCTGATAGGAAAACGCCTGAACATCGAGGCTTCCATCGGGTTGGGATACATCTATACCGACTACGATCGGTATGAATGTACCACCTGCGGCGATTACAAGGGCAGCAACGACAAACATTATTTCGGCCCTACCAAGGCAGCCGTCTCCCTCATATACATTATTAAATAATAAAACGGAAAGACAATGAAACGCATATATTCATCCCTATTCATTCTGATGTGGGCCGTTTGCCCTCTGACCATGTATGCCGATAATCAAACCGGCTACCTCTCCGAAATAGACATCCGCAACCGGAGTGTCAGCAGGCAGGACCGGAAAGTGGCCCTCTCCATGGTGATTGATTTGAGCAAACTGAAACTCCACGCCCAACACACCGTGGCCCTTACTCCGGTGCTCGTATCCGAAGACGGAAGCCGCGAAGCCGCCTTTCCGCCGGTGGTCATCGATGGAAAGACAAGAAACAAGGTCTATCTGAGGGCGCAACAGCTGAAGAGCGTAGAGCTTCCGCCCGTTCACGACGGTAGCGCGCAGGCTATCATCCGCCGTAACAACGGCAAGGAGCAGAGCTACGATTACCAATCGGCCCTGCCCTACGAGCGTTGGATGCTGGGAGGAAAGATAGAGGTACGCGAACAGGTGTCCGGCTGTGCCAACTGTAGCAAAGGAGAAGGCGAACAAGCTCTGCCTGAATCGGAAGCGGCCTTGGCAGCTTTCGTTCCCAACTACCGTGTCGATAAAGTGGCTCCCGTGCCCGAACCGGTGAAAAGACGTGCCGAAGTACGTGCCGCGCGGTTGCAATACCGCCAGGACAGCTACCGGATATTGCCTGAGTTCAAGAACAACCGCAGCGAACTGGACAGCGTGTTCCAATCCATCGCTTTGGTGAAGGAGAATAAAGACCTCACCATCACGGGCATTTACATCACGGGATACGCCTCTCCCGAAGGCTCCGTAGCCTACAACGAACGGCTCTCGAAGAACCGTGCCGAGTCGTTTGCCCGTTACATACAGCAACACACGCCCGACCTTCCCCCTTCGTTGTGGTCTGTGGCCTGGAAAGGGGAGGACTGGGAAGGCTTGCGCCGAGAGGTGGAGAGACATCCCCGGCTTCTGAGGCAAGACGAGGTGCTCCGTCTCATCGACGGATGCGATGGAGACCTGGATGCCTGCGAAGAGAAAATCAAAAAGACGTTTGTTCCCGAAATCTACCAACGGTTGCTGAACGAAATGTACGGTCCGTTACGCCGCAACGAGTATCGTATCGAGTACAACGTACGTCACTTCGACATCGAAGAGGCCAAACGGCAGATAAAGCATAATCCCGAATTGTTGAGTGTGGAAGAGATGTACGCTGTCGCCAACTCCTATGGTGAAGGGACGGAAGCCTACCGGGAAGCCATGCAGATTGCCGCACGCACGTATCCCGACAAAAAGGGAACGCTGGTCAATGCGGCACGTCTGGAGATAGAACAGGGCCATGCGGCGAACGCCATCCGCTTGCTGGAAAACACCCCGGCCATCCAAACCCCGGAAGGACAAAACGCCTTGGGAGTGGCGTATGCCCAAAACGGGCAATACGACAAAGCCCGCCAGTGGCTGGAACGCGCCAAAGCTGCCGGAAGCGCGGAGGCGGAAAGCAACCTGCAACAAGTGGAGGGTGTGGAGAACGACTTATAAACTTATTATTAAACCATTTTTATTAATTTATTTTATTATGAAGTTAAACAAGTATTTTATGCTGGGTTTGGCAGGATTAGCCTTCGCAGCGTGTAGCAATGACGAGAACCTTCCCGGAAACGGGAAAGAGGCAAACAAGACAATCATCAGATTGGCGTTTGGTAAAGCAGAAACCAGGGGACTTGGCGAGAGTGTAGTTACCAAGTATAATAACATCAACGATTTGATTATTAACTTCTACAATGCCCAAGGCAACTATGTGGATGTACCCGAAACGTATACGGATAAGGTAAACCAAGAGACATATGACAACAAAAAAGCTGTCGCAGATGCTTTGGCAGCATTGCAAGGCGGCGCACATGAGACAACACTTGAAATTCGCGGCGTTCCCAATTCTGCTACCGAAGTATATATTGTAGCCAACCAGCCTGCGGCAACCGGTAACGAGAAGGGTATTGATATCTCTTCTATCAACAACGCTCAAAAATCTCATATCCTATTGAGTTCTCAGAAAGACTGCTTGAACAGCACATTGACCAGCCAAAGAACAGGCGGAATCACAAATGGACAAGTAAATGCCACTTTGACTCCGGTCGCTTCCCGTTTCGAACTGAAAGACCTGGTGGCAAATCCCAAACCGGCAGATTGGACCGGAGCGGAAATAGAATCGTTTACCGTAAAAGGTATCTATATCAACCGCTTCTATCCGTGGGGATTGTTGAGCGGAGGAGCTGTAGACAACCATGACCAAATCGCAAGAGGAGACGTAAAAGAAAATTATACGAAAGAGGCATACGGTAAGATTAAGTATAACTACAACGGTACCGGAGAGAAAGAGTATGACTTCTCTTATATGTGCGATGGTAATGATATTTCCGCTACTTATACTTATGCCGAACCCACAGGAGAGGAAACATTCATCCAGAAGGCAACCCTCAACGCAGCAACAGATGGCAAAGCAAACTGGTATGGCTATCAGATTCTTCCCGGTGCGGCTCCTCATTTGGTGATTGAACTGGCGGTAATGTACAATGACGGTAATACCGAAGCACAGAAAAAATACCTCGTTGTGGAAAAATACAAGAATGGTGATGCAAATTTGGGAGATACCGAAAGAGGTAATGTATATCAAATCAGCACACTCGAATTCAATGCCTCCAATCTGGTAGACGTTCCTTACGAAGGAACCAAGACCGTTACAGCCAATATCAGCGTAGCTGCATGGAAAGCAGTTCCTATCGCACCTGATTTCAGCAAATAATAACCTGACAGAGAAGATACATCGGCAAGAGTCCGATGTATCTTTTCCATCCATTTGTTCTTACTAATATTCATAGTTAAACTACTTGTAATGAAATATTCATTTACCAAAATACTCTCGGCAATAGCTTTGATAGGTGGCTTATCTGGCTGTATCAGGGAAGACCGCTCCGAATGTAACCCCGGAGTACTGCTGAAGTATGATTATTCGTTGAATACAGAATACACCAATCTTTTTGGCGCGGAAGTAGGTAAGGTTACGGTCTATGTATTCGACGGGAAAGGTCTTTACTATGGATGCCACTCTGAAGAAGGCTCCCAACTGACCAACGACTACCAAATGCTACTGCCTTTGCCGATAGGCCGCTACACCGTGGTGACATGGGCCGGAGATTTGGCTCCTTACCGTCTCGGCGAATCCGACAAGGAAGGAAGTGTGTTTCATGAACAGTTGAAAGAAGGGGTTACGCACATTGACGATTTCATGCTGATGGCCGAACGCGCGAACGGACAACCGCTGAATGCACTGACCGACCTGTATCATGGAAAGGCCGACGTGACGTCCGTCTTCCAGCCTCAGGATACCTACACGATTCCACTCACCCAAGACACCAAACATATCCATGTCACGGTGAAAGACGTTACCCTCGGAAAACCGAAGAGAGCTGTCGCGGCGGAACCGCCTTACGAGATTTATTGCACCGGCACAAACGGCCGTTACCGCTCCGACAACAGCATTGGCAGCCGGGCTGCCGAGGTACGGTATACCCCCTCTGACATCCGACAGGAAGAAGGAGTGATGTATGCCGACTTAAATACGCTCCGTCCTACGCTGGACCGCGAGTTACGAATTACGGTGAAAGACGCCACCGGAAAAAGCGTCTTCGAGAAAGACCTGGTCGGTTTCATGAAAGAGAAGGCAGGTTTCGACAGTCAGGAAGATTTCGACCGCGAAGACGAATACGAGATTGTGATTCGTATGGAGCAGGATGTGGCCTTCTCCATCACCATCAACGGATGGGAAGCTGTAGAGATAACACCTGATTTATAATCATAGGAAAGGAATTGAATCATGAACCATATATTTCCAAATAAATATGCTCCGTTGCTGCTTTTCTTGTCGTTGGCGCTATGGCTGGCTGCCTGCAACCGGGACGAATACTCCGACAGCGCGGAAACCGCAAAGGAAAACATTACGATAAAACTTCGGGCAGCGTCGCGTGCCACCGGTAACGACACTTGGATGCGCGATGACGATGACCAATTTTCAAGTCTGGCCATATACGTATTTGACCAGGGCGGAGGGTTCCTGGCTTTGCATAAGGTTTCTCCCAAGGAAACCGTCAACGCGTTGACGGAAGTGTTCACTTGCAGCCCGAAAGCACGTTCGCTGTATGTAGTGGCAAACTATGCTGCCTACGCAGAGCTGGATGCCGCATTGACCGCCATGCCGAAAAACCGGGTCAAGGCGTTGGTTGCCAACCAGGCGGGCGGAACCCGGTTAGGCAGCCGGAACATCCTGATGGCGGGTGAAGTGTCCATCGAGCCATTTGCTGAGAACGAAAAGGACGAAACAAGAAGTGTGGCGGTGGAACTGCACCGTCTGGCTGCCCGTGTGGATGTCTTCGTCTTCAAGGATGCGGGTTGGGAAAACGAGGTGAAGGTTACCAAAGTGGAGTTCAGCGGAGGCGTAAAGAACACCACGTTGGATACGGAAACGAGTCTGCCTCCAACGCCGGTATCCGAAGCGCCCTTGAGCGAAACCTTTACCGACGGCAAGACTTTGGTAGAATATAGCGGTGAAGCGGAGAAACTATGGAATACAGATGACTATCTGCGCGGACGGTTCTACACATACCGCACTCCCGCAACGCAAACAGCCACCGTCAGCATCAGTGTGCTGATTAACGGTACGATTGCGCACACCTACTCGGCCGACCTCGTCACGCCTGAAAACGGTGTCGCCCTCCAGGCCGGACGGGTCTATCAAGTGCGTGCCGTCCTGACACGCATCGGATTGATTATAGAAATCGCCGTGGCCGATTGGGACAAAGCCGACAATTATGAGCTTGAGTTCGACTACCCTCAATACACACAGATGAGTCCGCTCGGCGGGGCTGGAGCTACGCCCTATGCGCAACCCACGGTCTATTATGTCAACGAAGGTTCCACAGAGGGAGCTTATACCTTCAACTTCCGTATCACCGGTCCGCAGGGGCAGGTGTGGACTCCTACCCTGAACGGAAACCCGGCCTACTTTGGCGTGGAGGTGTTGCAGGGCGGAACGGTGGTAACTCCCGTGGACGGCAAATATCCGATATCCGAACAGGATTACCAGATTCGTGTAAAGGCGTTGAGACCCGAGGGCACCGAGATGGAAACCGCACTCGGCATCTCCTGTCCGCCTGCATGGGCTCCGCAGGAGAACCTTCTGTTATTGATTGGAGGAACTGCGGACAAGTTGAACTGGACGGGGAGCACGATGCCCGAACTGATTAAAATAAAACAGATTGAACGACCGACTAATTAGAAGAGCTATGAAACGGACAGCAATATATAATATGATTATAGGATGTATGGCAGCCTTTTCTATTGCCGCTTGTATCAGCGAAAATGGCGCATTGGTTACAGACGAAAGCGGGAGGGTGGACGGCAACAGCATCATACTCGATATCTCGTCGGCTTCATTACCGGTAAGCCGTGCGGCCACCGAAGAAGCCGTTGGAGCCGAAGTGAGACTCAACCATATCGATGTGGTGATTTTCAATGCGGATGACAATCTGTTGAAACATCACGAACGGGTGACAAGCCACATCGACGGCAAGACCGGTACCATCACCATATCGGCTACGCGAAGCAGCTTCGAAACGGATAGGGCGTACAAAGTCTATCTGATAGCCAACAGCACGCTTGCGAAGGAAGCATTCGCCGGCATCACCCGTCTGGACGAACTGCGTGCCCTCGTACAAGAAGACCGGGACATCCACATGACCGGCCTGGAGAATGCCACCGGTGTACCGCAGACATTCCTGATGGACGGTATGGCCCGTGTCAAAGGGACGGCAGAGACCGACGAACCGACCGTAGTGCTGAACGGCAGTAGCCAAACGGACGACACCGTGTTGCAGACCACGCTGCGCCGGGCGGCGGCTAAAATCGTCATCCGCCTGACGCAGGGAGTTGACGTGCGATTCACCACTGATCCGGCTACCGATGGAGCCGTCTATTATCTCCGCAATATGCCTTATTCCACTTCCGTCCTGTCGGGAATAGATGGAGAAGCGAATTTGAGGGCTACCAGCCGCAGCCAAGGGGCTTACTTCAACTGGGGTACTCCCGGTGAAATCACCCTCACTGCCTATGCCTACGCCCACGACTGGAACGACAAAAGCTCGCTGGAGTACGAGGTACGTTTCATCGTGAATATTCCGCTGAGCTATAAGGGAGGGGAGATAAAGAGCAGTTACTACCAGATTCCGGTAAGCAAGGAGAAATGCTTGAAACGGAACACCTATTATTATGTCACCGCCACCGTGAACGCTCCCGGTGCGGAAGACCCGTCTGAACCGCAAACCTTGACAAACATCCAATACTCCGTAGCTCCTTGGGAAGAGCAAACGGTCAATGTAGGTGGCGAGACCGACCGCCCCAAATACCTCTACGTAAACGAAGAGGAGATGGAGATGTACAACATCGCGGATGACAATACAACGCTCTCTTTCTCTTCCTCGTCACCCGTGACGGCTGTTGTGACCGGTGCCTATTTCATCGACAAGTTAGGCCAAACAAAAAACGTATCCACCAGTGAGATTACCGTCACACCCAGTGAGGGATTGAACGGAGGAATCGACATACACAGCCCGATACCCACCAACAACACCATCCGGTATATAGAGTTGGAAGTGACCAACGAAGACAACGTAACGCCCCGCAAGGTGACTGTCAGGCAGTATCCGCTGGAGTATATCACCAATATCTTAGGGTGGTATTCATACAGAGATGATTTTGAAGGAACCACTTACGAATTACTAAAAGGCGAAGATGTAGTAGGGAAAGAGTTCAGTCAACGGATAACTGATTGGAGATGTGGTTGTACATGGAGCAGCAGAAATAATAATTGGTCGTATGGAGAAACAGAAACCGGATTTTTTGGTTCGAAAGTTGCCGGACCCGTATCGGAATCAGGTACCAATGCCGGACTGGCATATATTTACTACTACCATTGGAGTCAGGAAAGAAATGGCACGTGGGGTGGATATAGATATAGTTATTCAGTAAATTATGGAGATGCTGTTTGGAATAAGTATGCCAATCCACGTATGTATCATGTACGTATCACTGCCTCATCCGGTGATTATACTTTGGGAAAGCCCCGTATTACCAATGGCATAACCGATCCCGGAGCTGACAATGCCAAGTTGGTTTCACCTTCGTTTATGATTGCTTCCCAGTTGGGAGCTGTCCAGCCCGCCAGTTCTGTTGAAATTGCAGCCAGCCATTGTGAGCAATATGTGGAAACATACAAAGATAAAAACGGTAACACCGTTCATCTGCGAGATTGGCGACTTCCGACAGAAGCTGAGTTGAAGATTATTATGAAATTCCAGTATAAGGAAAATGCCGCAATGGACGAGGTGCTTGCGGGAACTTCTTATTGGAGTGCCAGCGGCTTAGTTGACAATACAGAAAGTTCTTCCAATACTGGTTCAGCTATCCGTTGCATCCGCGATGCCTACGATGACGAAACCGTCAACCAATAGTGATAAGATGATACATTAAAGATAAGAGCTATGATAAAGAAAACGATACATACAGCAATAGCCCTGCTGGCCTTGTCGGTGGCATTCGCTGCCTGCCAAGATGAGCGTGAACCGGAAATGCCCCGCGTGCCCGACGGTTATGTCAACTTGCAGTTCAGCACCGACGTGCCGGCCATGCAGGAAGTGGTGACCCGCGCCGTGGACGATGACGGAAAAGGGGTGCAGGACATGACCCTCTTCTGCTTTGACAGCTACGGACTCTTCATATCCACAACGACGGCTACCCTGACTTCCACCAACGAAACGACCGGTAGCTTCAACGCCCAGGTGCCCGACCATACGCGCACCATCCATTTTGTGGGCAACCAGAACATGAACCAGTTTCCGGAGAACAGTTTCGCCAACAAGTCCGAAGCAGAAGTGATGGCCTTGCTGCAAGGCTCCTCCGGTAGGATGATTTATTGGGCGCGTTTCGCCTGTGCCCCGGACAATGAGGCAAAGATTAACGAACAGTTGCCGGCCGGCAGTCAGATTACGCTCATCCGCAACCATGCGTTGGTGACGGTGGCCGAAAACGCCGCAGGGTTCACGGTAAAAGGGTTCAAAGTATATAACACGAATGCCTTCGGTACGGTAGCTCCCTATCACCCCACAAAAGGCTTCGACTTTGTATGGCCTTCGGCCGATGACGCCTTTGTCACCCTTCCCGACAACAAAGCCAAAATGAGTGATGTCCGCGAAGTGACTACCGAACTGGAACAATATGTGTTCGAATGCGAGAACAAGGAAGACGACCCTGTCAGTGTCATCCTTTACGGGCATAACGACGGGGATGCGCAGGACCTGTATTACCGTGTGATGATGGTGGACGCGAACGGCGAACAAATCCTGATACGCCGCAATCACAAATACACCGTGACCATCACCGGCAAACTCTCTTACGGGCAGGCCACGTTTGAGGAGGCTTTGACGGCCGCCGCCACCAACAACGTGTGGGTGGCCATCTCCGACGATGTGAAAGAGGTGAGCAACGGGGCATACAGCCTCTCTGTGGAGCAGACCTCCTACGTGATAGACAGCGAGCAGGCTCCGGGCACGGGTTATAACAACATCCGCTACACGGTGACGGCCGCTACCGGTGCCCTGGATGCCGAAGCCGACAAACCCACGGTGACCTGGCTGGAAGGAAACAACGTGGCCTCCGCAACCATCGGAAACTCCTTCACCGTGAACGGTACTACCGGAGAGGGACAAATCACCATCACCACTTTCCCGCTGGGAGAGAATGAGAACCGCTTGGAAGGTACGCTGCTCGTCAAGAAAGGACGGTTGCAACGCAAAATCAAAATCATCAAGATGAAGAAGCAGACGTTCAAACCGGCTTGGATGGGTGCCCAGCTGTACGGGAACATCGGCGATGCCGCCCCAGCAAAACGTCCCAAGGCGACAGCCGTATTCACCATTCCCGAGACCTGTCCGCAGGAGCTCTTCCCCATGAAGGTGTTGGTTTCTGCCAATGACTTGGACGTGCGTGCCGCTTCCGGCATGAAACTGTCGGTCATCAATAAAGGAGACGAGGGGTATGGTGCGGACGGCACGCTGGAAGGATGGAACACGTGGGGATACAAGTATGTCTATATCGCGGAAGCGCCCGGCGTGCAACGCATCTATCTGGAAAGTATCCTGACACAGACAGACGGGGCGGAACGACAGCTGACCATCGAAGCGGAGCACTTCGAACGGATGAATCTGAAGTTCCATTTCTCGGAGAAACTGGCTACCATCACATTGGAGGGACTGGACACGTATAACGGCAATGAAGACCCCAACGCACCGAATGACGAACATATCCTCTATCGGCTGGTTCCACAGAAGAAACACGCGAACGTACAGTTCGATATGCAGATGAGGGACCTGACCGAGGCGTATGAGCCGGGCGACCCGTTCAATGCCGGCCCGAACGACGAGTTCCTGATTTACATGAGCAACCTGATGCACTATGCGGAGGGTGAGGAAGCGAAAGCGGGTGTGACGGAGTTCGAATGCGATTTCCATCACAGCGAGGCGACCGCCTGGTCGCAGCAAAACAACGCCAATGGCGGAACGGCTTGTATGTTTACTCCGAAAAATCCGGAAAATCCGGCACAAGGTACGGGTAAATACAGTGTGTTTATGTACACCACCAAGGCTAAAAGCGCGGAAGTGGTCCGCATCGCTTCCAACCTGAACACGTTGCCTGCGGTATTGGCCCAAAATAACAATGTGGAGGGCAAGTATATGGGAAACACCTACCGTAGTGTGATTTTCGAGCTGGCCAACTACAATCCGTTCCGCTTTGCCGCACAGGTAACGTACAACAACACCGCTGCTGTGGGTTATACGGACGCTACCGGCGATACGGCAGAGCCTACGGACGCTTTGGAATGGGATTACACCCCCGGACTTCCGGTGGACATCGAAATAGACGTGACCAGCTTCGCGGGTTCGGACGGCAAATCGGCCGACCCTTTCGGAGAGCCGTTCGATATCTACATCGACGCTCCGATGCTGGAGATTGACAATGACCGCCTGGGTGACTGCAACCTTACCGCGGAAAAGCTGCAAGCCGATCCGGGCGTTCCGGGACGCTTCGTCTATCGGGTGAATGCCAACAGAGAGCAAGAACGCGCGTTTGGCGTGGCCGCAGCCAGGAAGACTGACAACACTGCCGGAGTGAGCCAATCCGGTGAGCGCAAGAAGCTGCCGTTTAAGGTAAAAGAGGCGGTAAGTGCGGGTGACATCACCGTCTCTTCCGACAAAGAGTGGGTGGTCTACTTCGACAAGACGTTCCGCGTAAGCAACCGTTCCATCACCGGTACCTTACAGTACCGGAAAGCGGACGGTACGGTATTGAATGTTCCGGCAAGGACATTCGTTCCTTTCGAGCGTGTGAACAACAACAGCCGCATTGGTGCGGTGACGGTGCCCACAGACGGAACCTTCGACTTGCGTCTGCGTAAGGAATATGAGTTCAATTGGAATACGGATAAGGTGGAATTTCGTTGCGAGATTGACGGAGTGACCTACAGAGCCGAAGTGGCAAGTCTGGCCATCCTGTCCGGCGACCGCCATGTCGTGCTTGAACCAGCCGACTGACCGTTGGAATCACTGGCAGAGAAATAACTTTGTGTCCATGAATATTCCACGTATTCTGCTCTTCGTATGCCTTTTCGGTAACCTCTTCTCTTATCTGTGTGCGCAGGTTCCGCAGGAGCAGTCGTTCCGCTTGCCCCATATCCCGGAGATACTGGCCACACCGGAAGAACGCGCCGCTTACCTGTCGCTACACTACTGGGATCACTTCGACTTTACCGATGCGGCTTTGGTCGACCGCCCGGAGGTTACCGAACAGGCATTCGTTGACTTCATCGGCATACTGCCTTATGCTTCCAATGCGCAAGAGGCCGTCGATACCCTTTTCCGCCGTGCTTCAGTCGCAAGGAAGATGTTAGCCCATTTCATCACGTTGACCGACAAGTACCTCTATGAGCCCAACTCGCCCATGCACAACGAAGAACTGTACATCCTCGCGCTGCGTGCACTGGTGAACCATCCCGGTCTGAAGGAGATAGACAAGCTACGTCCCCGCCAACGGTTGAAGATGGCCATGAAGAACCGTCCGGGCGATGTGGCGGCGGACTTTGTTTTTGTCTGTCGGGACGGCACGCGCCGATGTCTCTCTGAACTGAAAGCCGATTACCTCCTCCTTTACTTCAATGACCCGGATTGCGGTGACTGCCGGCGTGTGAAGGAGCGGCTCTCTTCGTCCCAACCGGTGAATCGGCTTTTGGCATCCGGGCGGCTGAAAGTGCTTTCCGTCTGCGTGGAGGGTAAGACGGAGACATGGGAAAAGACAACCTTTCCCGCTTACTGGATGGACGGCTACGATGAAGGACAGCAGCTTACCCGCAAACGGACATACGACCTGAAAGCTATGCCTACGCTCTACCTGCTCGACGCCCGAAAGCGGGTGATACTGAAGGACGCTTCTGTGGAGCAGATTGAAGCACGGCTGACATCGTAACCTGTCTTTGGAAGGTGGCTTCCCTCTTTCAACCGGAGGCAGGCATCGGATTATCATATCGTCACTATACGGGCTTTATTCAAATCAAGATGTCGGTCGTGTGCGAAAACAGTAAATATTCGCAAAAGAAAACTAAAAGAAATTCAGAAAAAGCGTAAACATTTGGAAGATATGGGAAGAAGGCATACCTTTGTCACGTGATTTTTTTCATAGTATTAGATTTAAGGTTAACAAAGGTTGGAGTACAGCGGTACTCCTTTTTTTATGCCTATAAGTTACCTTTTTCTTTTTTACGCCCTCTTTTCTTATGCCAACAAGTGATATACGCCACCGACCAGCGTCTTTACCACTCCTTTCATCTCCAGCTCGAACAGCAGGGCGCTCATACGGTTCACGGGTATGTCCGCTTCCACTACAAGCGCATTGATATGCAAGTCGCCTTGGCAGGATAGTATACGTACCACCAGCTCCTCCTCGTCCGTCAGTTCCGGGAACAGGCTGCGCTGTATACCTTCCGTTTTTTCCGGAGACTCCGCTTCCGACCATCCCATTGCCTTGACGAACTCTTCGGCGTTTTGCACGATTGCCGCCTTGTTGTCGCGTATCAGCCGGTTGCAGCCGGTGGAGGCAGTGTCTGTCACCCGTCCGGGCACGGCGAAGCAGTCGCGGTGATAACCGTCCGCCAAATCCGCCGTAATCAGCGAACCGCCTTTGGCGGCAGATTCCACTACGATTGTCGCATCGCACATCCCTGCCACGATGCGGTTGCGGCTGACGAAATTATGTTTGTCCGGATTGGTTTCGGTGAGGAACTCGGTCAGCAGTCCGCCGTCTGCCAGCATATCGACCGCCGTCTTGCGGTGTACATGGGGATAGATGCGGTCCAGTCCGTGGGCAAGTACGGCTACGGTAGAGAGGTTTTCCGCCAAGGCGGCGCGGTGGGCGTGGATGTCGATGCCATAGGCAAGTCCGCTCACCACCAGCACGTCGGGGAGAAGTTCCGCCAGGTTGTGGAGAAAGTCCGTGCAGAACTGCTTGCCGTAGTCTGTCGCACGGCGTGTGCCTACCAGGTTGATGACGTGCAGGCGGTTCAGGTCGGCGTTTCCTTTGAAGAACAAGACGGCAGGTGCGTCTTCGCACTCCCGCAGGCGGGAAGGGTAGGCCTCGTCCTGCAACGTCAGGCAGGTCAGGCGGTTCTTCTCTACAAACTCCAGCTCGCGCTCGGCGCGCAGGAAGGCGGCGGGACAGTCGAGCGCCGCAACGATGGATGGGTTCACTCCGGGCAGGAGCTCGGGTAGCTCCTTACGCCGTCCGAAGACATCGGCGGCACTGCCCATACCGTCTATCAGCCGCTTCGCGCGAATGTGCCCGATGCCGGGACAGAGTGTGAGGGCTATGCTGCAAAGGCGTTCGTCGTTATTCATTTTCATTACAGGTTAGACTGGATTGTACGGGATGCATCGGTTGTCACCGGTCGAGATAAGGGGCAAAGACGTTGTCGAACAGTTCGCTGTCGCTTAAACGCCCGTTTACCACACATACCGTTTCGACCGTTGCCTTGATGACTGTTTTGTTGTCGCTTGCTCTGAAGATGTCCTGATAGAACACGTACTTGATGCCCTCTTTCTTCATCGCCAGTTTCGACACAAATTCATCGCCGCTCTTCAGCGGTGTCTTGAATGCCATGCTGATGCGTGCCACCACGGGGTCTACGCCCTGTTCGTGGAGCGCGGCGAAGCTGATGCCCGTTTCCAGCAGGAACTCGTGCCGCGTATGCTCCAGGTAGTGTTGGTAGTTGGCATTGTTGACGATGCCTTGCAGGTCGCACTCGTAGTCGCGTACCTTCATTCTCAGTTCGTAGATGTATTTTTCCATATTGTTTTTTTCTAAAAGAGTTATCCCCGCTGTTGTTCCACGTCCAGCCCCTTGAAGCGTTTCAGTTCCTCTACCGTTACCAGTTTGTAGAGCTTGTCGCTGGGGCGTATCTTGGGGGCTTTCATGGAGAAGTGCACGCCTTTTTTCACGGTCTGCACCGGCTTCAGGTCGACGCGGGCTTCTTCCAGCGTCAGGAATTCGGCGCCTGTGGTCGGTCCTGTAATCAGCAGTTTGTCGCCTACGCTGATTTCGGCGGCTTCCACCAGAAACTCCGCCACGCCGATGTTGCTGAAGTAGCGGATGCCCTTGCCCACGTATATCTTGCGTTCGGTGGCGGCGGAGCCGTAGTGCCGGGTCCATTCGCCCAGGCGCTGGCCCAGGTAGTAGCCGTCCCAGAAGCCGCGGTTGAAGACGGTCTTCAGGCGTTCGTCCCAGGCGGCAATCTTCTCGTCGGTGAAGGTGCCTTCCACGTAGGCGCGGATGGCCTCTTTGTAGCACTCGGCCACGGTGCGCACGTACTCGGGGCCGCGGGCGCGTCCTTCAATCTTGAACACGCGCACGCCGGCATCCAGCATCTTGTTCATGAAGTGGATGGTCTTCAGGTCTTTGGGCGACATGATGTATTGGTTGTCCACTTCCAGCTCCACGTCCGTCTCCTTGTCGCGCACGACGTACGAGCGGCGGCACACCTGCATACAGGCGCCGCGGTTGGCGGAGTTGTTCATCTGGTGCAGCGAGAGGTAGCACTTGCCGCTGACCGCCATGCAGAGCGCGCCGTGGCAGAACATTTCGATGCGTATCTGCCGTCCGCTGGGTCCGCAGATGTTCTCTTCGCAGATGTGGCGGTAGATTTCCGCCACTTGTTCCAGGTTCAGTTCGCGTGCCAGGACCACGACGTCGGCAAACTGGGCGTAGAAGCGCAGTGCTTCCACGTTCGAGATGTTGAGCTGCGTGCTGAGGTGCACCTCCTGGCCTATCTGCCGGGCGTAGCTCATCACGGCCACATCGGCGGCGATGACGGCTGATATGCCCGCTGCCTTTGCCGCATCCACGATGGTACGCATCAGGGCAAGGTCTTGGTCGTAGATGATGGTGTTGACGGTGAGGTAGCTCTTCATCCCGTGTTCGTCGCACGTACGGGCTATCTCGCGCAGGTCGTCGATGGTAAACGTGTTCGCCGAGCGGGCGCGCATATTCAGGTTCTCGATACCGAAATAGATAGAGTCCGCCCCCGCCTGTATGGCTGCCGCGAGTGATTCGCGCGAGCCGACGGGAGCCATGATTTCAAAATCGTTCAAATCCATAAATTGTATAATTTATAAATGTGCTGATACGCCAATGCAAAATACCTTGCGGTATAATGATATAGTGCTTACACAGCGCAGTACATTAGCACATTGGCACATCGGCACATTGATACATTACTTATTTCACTGCGCCTGCAATTCCTGTTGCAATTCCGCCGCGATTTCCATGCCCAATTTTTGTCCGATTTGCATACCCTCGGCCATCATGGCAGGGGTAGAGGCACCCAGTTTCTTTCCGACAGGCGACTCATAGAAAGCGATAATCTTTTTCAAGTCGTCCAGTGTCAGGTATTTCTGATAAGCGGGAGCGTAGAGTTCCGCCAATTTATTTCCGAACTTCGCATCCCACTTTTTCTGGAAACCATCCCAAAAAGCAGCCGAGACGGAAGGCGACTGCTGTTTCAACATGGCAATCATCTGGGGCATCATAGCCTTTGCCGATGCCATAGCGCCGGATAGTTCCAGCATTTTCTCCACCATAGCCTTGTACTCGCTGCTTGGCGCCTGTGCCGATGCCGAAGGTGCGGTAAGCAGCAGCATAACCATACACATCACGGCTAAAAACAGTCCTTTTTTCATAATTCCATATCTGTTAAGTTAATGAATGATACAAAGGTAGGCTTTTTTCCGTACTTTTGCAACGACAAAGCTACGGCTTTTTCGTTTCGCCCTTGCAGAAGGCAGACGCTGTATCCCTTTGCAGTCGCGCTGCATTCCCTTTGCAGTCGCGCTGCAATCCCTTTGTAGTCGCACTGCAATCCCTTTGCAGTCGCACTGCAACCCTTTTGCAGTCGCACTGCAACCCCTTTGCAGTCGCACTGCATCTATAGTTGCAGCGTCACTGCAAAAGGGTTGCAGCGTTACTGCATCTATAGATGCAGCACCAGTGCAAAGCGGATGCAGGCTTTTGCAGCAGGAATGCCGCAACCGGCGGGACACATTCCCGGCTGGCAGACAATGGCTTGGCGGTTGAAATGGAAAAGGACCCGACGGATGGGATGAAGAAGCCGTGGCGACAGGACAGTTTCTTAACCGCAATTTTTTCAAGTATGAAGATAGCCAACATAGACTTGGGCGAACGCCCCGTCCTCCTCGCTCCGATGGAAGATGTCACCGACCCTGCGTTCCGCCTGATGTGCAAGCAGTTCGGTGCGGACATGGTGTATACCGAGTTCGTCTCCGCCGACGCGCTGATACGCTCCGTCAGCAAGACCGAGCAGAAACTGAACATCAGCGACGAGGAGCGCCCCGTGGCGATACAGATATACGGCAAGGACACGGACACCATGGTGGAAGCCGCACGCATCGTGGAGCGGGCGCGTCCGGACATTCTGGACCTGAACTTCGGCTGCCCCGTGAAGCGCGTGGCAGGCAAGGGGGCGGGAGCGGGAATGCTGCAGAACGTCCCGAAGATGCTCGAGATAACCCGCGCCGTGGTAGACGCCGTGCGCATCCCCGTCACCGTGAAGACCCGCCTCGGATGGGATGCCGACCACAAGATTATCGTCGACCTGGCGGAACAGCTGCAAGACTGCGGCATCGCCGCCCTCACCATCCACGGACGCACCCGCGCCCAGATGTACACGGGCGAAGCGGACTGGACGCTCATCGGCGAAGTGAAGCGCAATCCCCGTATGCGCATCCCCGTCATCGGCAACGGCGACATCACCACTCCGCAGCGCGCCCGCGAGTGCTTCGACCGCTACGGGGTGGACGCCATCATGATAGGCCGCGCCAGCTTCGGCCGCCCCTGGATATTCAAAGAAGTGAAGCACTACCTGGAGACGGGCGAGGAACTGCCGCCCCTCAGCTCCGAATGGCGGCTGAACGTCCTCCGGCAGGAGGTGGAAGAGAGCGTCGCGCTGCTCGACGAGCGCCGGGGCATCTTGCACGTACGCCGCCACCTGGCGGCAAGCCCCCTGTTCAAGGGCATCCCCAACTTCCGCGACACGCGCATCGCCATGCTGCGGGCGGAGACCAAAGAGGAACTCTACCGTATCTTTCAAACAATTGAACCGTTGTTGCCATAAGGCAAGGAAGCGTCTGTCTGCCGGACTATCCCATCCTATCCGAACATCGGCTGCGCAAACCAACGCTTGAACATCCACGTCACCACCACATAGAGCGCGATGGCAGAGAAGAACCCGACGATGGCGTCAATCAGGTAGTGCGCCTGGATATAGACCGTGGCCCCGCACAGCAGCAGGTAGAAGGGGAGCAGGCAGGCAAACAACCGACGGCTGCCCCGCCATGCCATAATCATCAGGATGGTGGACATACCGACGTGCGAACTGGGGAATGCCGCCGTGGGGCGTTCGCCCACCTGCTGCGAACTCTCCACGAGGTTGTAGAAGAAACCGTGTTCGTAGCCCGGGCCGGGCAGCAGCTCCTGGTTGTGGTTGAAGTAGTCGCCGATGGGCGGGAATATGCCCTGCGCCACATTGTCGGCACCGATGGCGGGGAAGTAGAACTGCGGGCCTGCCACCGGCACGAAGATGTAGAACAGATAGTAGATGAAGAAGGCGGTGACGATGACGAACGACACCTTTTCGAAAAGGTCGAAACGGTAGAGGAAATACCACACCGCCACGAGCAGAATCATCGGGTAGTAGGAGAAGTAACCCAGGTTGAGCGGCTCGCTCACCCACATCTGCGGGAAGCGCAGGCAGAACCACACGGCCGGCTGTCCGCCGAACAGCCACTGTTCGGCCGAGGCGAAGACGTGGTCCAGGTTGGGGAAGATGCGGTTGAACTCATACGTGTCGGGATACCAGTAGGAGAGCAGCGACATCTGGATGGCGATGCGCACGAAGGCGGAGAACTTGCAGGGTGCCAGCCGGTAGAGGTGCATCAGCAGGAACGTCATGCCCGCAATCACCGCGCGGTCGGCAAGCATCTGCGCCGGATGGTCCATCTCCTGGAAAAGAAACAGTATGAGTATGGAAGTCAGCAGATTGTATATCAGTGTAATCTTCTCTACCGCAAAAAGCCCTTTACGGGTTTCTACCCGCTTGAATAAGTCTAAAGCCATCCTTTATCTTTATACCAGGCAATGGTCTCCTTCACGCCCCGTTCCAGGTCGTAGGCGGGGCGGTAGCCCAGCTCGTCGACGGTGGGGGTGATGTCGCACTGCCAGTTACGTTGTTTCATGATTCTGTACTTGTCCGAGTTGAGCGTGCTGGTGGCGTTCCGGCGCTTCGCCCACTGTTCGGCGAGCAAAGATACGACTTTCAATACAATTAGCGGGCATTTCAGCCGGATTACGAACGGATTTCCCAGCTCTTTCCGTATCAGGTCGGAGAAAGCGCGGCTCCGGTACACCTTGCCGTCTGCCAGGAAGTAGGCGCGCCGCACTGCCTGTTTCTCTATCCCGAGGAAGACCGCCTGCACGATGTCCTTGACGTAGACGAACGTCAGGTCTTGCCGACGGAAGCCTACGGAGAAGTCGGTATGCTGCCGGATGGACTTCGCCATGAGGAAATAGTCCTTCTCGCGCGGGCCGTAGACGCCCGTGGGGCGGTAGATGACGTAGGGGAAACCGGGCAGGCTTTGCAGGTATTGCTCCGCCTTCAGCTTGCTGAGGCCGTAGGCGGTGTCGGGCATGGGGGTGTCGTGCTCCGTAATGGGGGTGTAATCCTGTTCGTGTATCGGACCGAACACGCTCAGCGTGCTGATGAAGATGAACTGCCGGGGCACCATGTCCAGCTCGCGCAAGGCATCGGCAAAGTGCCGGGTCTGCAGGTGGTTTACCCGATTGAAGTCTTCCTTGTCCACGCATTTGGTGGCTCCGGCGCAATGGACCACGTAGTCGAACTTGCCGTTGGCCGCCCGATGGGCGGAGAGCTGCGCGCGCAGCTTGTCGGGATGTGCGAAGTCGAGTTCGAGGAAGTGTATCCTGCTGTCTTGCAGGTACTCTCTGCTGCTTGACGCACGGACACCCGCCCATACGCCGAACTGCCGCCTCACCGCCTCTTCCACGATGAAGCTCCCGATAAACCCGCTTGCTCCTGTAACTAATATCGATTCCAAGACTTTCAGATTTATGATTTATGATTTCAAACCTTATATGGTTTCAAATCTTACATGGTTTCACCGGTTCCACATGGATGCCTACGTGCGTTCCCTTGCCGAAGTGCTCTTTCAGCGTAGACTCGATGCCGGTCGCCGTGCGGTGGGCCTCCTCCAGCGTTATCCTGCCGTCCATGCGCACGTGTACCTCTATCGCATAGTGGTTGCCGATGCGGCGTGTGCGCAGGTGGTGCGGCGAGCTTACGCCGGGAAACGAGAGGATGATGTCTTGTATCTCCTGCTCCACATCCGCCGGCAGCGACTTCTCCAGCAGTTCGTCCACGCAGGGCACCAGCAACTGCACCGCCACCTTCGTGATGAAGAGGCTGACGACGACTGCCGCTATCGGGTCGAGCACCCGCCAGTTGTCTCCCAACAGGATGGCTCCGCCGATGCCGGCGGCAGTCCCGATGGAAGAGAGCGCGTCGCTTCGGTGATGCCACGCATTGGCCACCACCGCCTGCGAGTTCAGCTTCTTGCCCTTGGAGGCCGTATAGCGGTAGAGCCCCTCTTTGAAGACGACGGAAACCACCGCCGCCGCCAGTGCCAGCATTCCCGGTTCCTGCAACCGGCCGCCGTGCAGGAAATGCCAGATGGACGAGACGCCGTTCCAGCAGATGCCGAGTCCCACGAAGAGCAGCACCACGCCGATGATGGCGGTCGCCAGCGTTTCGTATTTGCCGTGCCCGTAGTCGTGTCCCTCATCTTCCGGTTTGGAAGAGATGCGCACGAACACGATGACGATGATGTCCGTCACGAAATCCGACAGCGAGTGGACGGCATCCGCCAGCATGGCGGCACTGTGCCCCACGATACCCGCAAAGAACTTGAACAGAAGCAGGAGGAAGTTTACCGCACTTCCCGCCGCCGTCACGCGGCAGATGTCTTTCTCCCGCGCCGCGTCTTCCGTCTCCATAGGCTGTACTTCCATGTCTTTTTTTGTTAAACCGCTGCAAATATAGTACATAAATCCATTACGGCAGGGCGTTCTCCTATAATTTTCAGTGTGGCAGGACGATTTTTGAACACCGAGTGAACGAGTGAACGCTTTTATTTGTTTACTTTGCACAATCCATTAAAATAGATTTCCAACATTATGGCTAAGACTAAAAAAGAAAAGAAGGAAAAGAAAGCAGGCAAACGGATGAAGAAGAAAGAACTCGTCAAGGTGCTGCTGGACTTCTTCCACCTGAAACAAGACGAAGTACTTTCACTGAAATACATCTTCGAACAACTGCGTCTCACCACACATCCGCTGAAGATGCTGTGCATGGACATCCTGTGCGAACTCCTGGACGATGACTATATCACCGAGGTGGACAAGCACAAGTATCGCCTGAACAACCACGGCGTGGAGATGACCGGCACGTTCCAGCGCAAGAGCAACGGCAAGAACTCGTTCATCCCCGAGGGCGGCGGCGACCCCATCTTCATCGCCGAACGCAACTCGGCGCACGCCATGGCGGGCGACAAAGTGCGCATCGCCTTCTATGCCAAGCGGCGCGGACGCGAGGCCGAAGGCGAAGTCATCGAGATACTGGAGCGCGCCAACGACACCTTCGTGGGAACGTTGGAAGTGGCGAAGTCGTACGCTTTCCTCGTCACCGAGAACCGCACGCTCGCCAACGACATCTTCATCCCCAAGGAGAAGCTGAAAGGCGGAAAGACGGGCGACAAGGCCATCGTCAAAGTGACGGAATGGCCCGACAAGGCGAAGAACCCCATCGGACAGGTGGTCGACATCCTGGGGCGAGCCGGAGAGAACACCACCGAGATGCACGCCATCCTGGCGGAGTTCGGGTTGCCCTACGTCTATCCCGCTTCCGTGGAGAAAGCCGCCGACCGGATTCCCGATGAAATCCCTGCCGAGGAGTATGCCAAGCGCGAGGATTTCCGCCGGGTGACCACCTTCACCATCGACCCCAAGGATGCCAAGGACTTTGATGATGCCTTGTCCGTCCGTCCGCTGAAGGACAACCTTTGGGAAGTGGGCGTACACATTGCCGACGTGACGCACTACGTGACGGAAGGAGGCATCATCGACAAGGAAGCCGAGAAGCGCGCCACGTCTGTCTATCTCGTGGACCGCACCATCCCGATGCTGCCCGAGCGGCTGTGCAACTTCCTCTGCTCGCTGCGTCCCGATGAGGAGAAGCTTGCCTACTCCGTCATCTTCGAAATGACGGACAAGGGTGAAGTGAAGAATTCGCGCATCGTACATACGGTCATCAAGTCCGACCGCCGCTTCACCTACGAAGAGGCGCAACAGATTATCGAGACCGGCGAGGGAGACTTCAAAGAGGAGGTGCTTCAACTGGACAAGCTTGCCAAACAGCTGCGCGAAGCCCGCTTCAAGGCAGGTGCCATCAACTTCGACCGCTACGAGGTGAAGTTCGAGATTGACGAGCAGGGCAAGCCCGTCAGCGTCTATTTCAAGGAGTCGAAAGACGCCAACAAGCTGGTGGAGGAGTTCATGTTGCTTGCCAACCGCACGGTGGCGGAGAAGATAGGGCGCGCGCCCAAAGGCAAGAAACCGAAAGTGTTCCCCTACCGCATCCACGACCTGCCCGACCCGGAGAAACTGGACAACCTGTCGCAGTTCATCGCCCGATTCGGCTACAAGCTGCGCACCAGCGGCAGCAAGACGGAGGTCTCCAAGTCCATCAACCACCTGCTGGACGACATTCAGGGGAAGAAGGAGGAGAACCTCATCGAGACCGTGTCCATCCGTGCCATGCAGAAAGCGCGCTACTCGGTACACAACATCGGCCACTACGGGTTGGCGTTCGACTACTATACCCACTTCACCTCGCCCATCCGCCGCTATCCGGACATGATGGTGCATCGGCTGCTGACCAAGTACCTCGACTTGGGCGGGCGTAGCGTGTCCGAGCAGAAGTATGAAGCCCTGTGCGAACACGCCAGCAACATGGAGCAGACAGCCGCCAGCGCCGAACGCGCTTCCATCAAGTACAAGCAGGTGGAGTTCATGACGGAACGCCTGGGACAGACCTTCGACGGTGTCATCTCGGGTGTCACCGAGTGGGGCTTGTACGTCGAGCTGAACGAGAACAAGTGCGAGGGCATGATACCCATCCGCGACCTCGACGACGACTATTACGAGTTCGACGAGAAGAACTACTGCCTGCGCGGACGCCGGAAGAACCGTACTTACAGCCTCGGCGATGCCATCACCATCAAGGTGGCACGCGCCAATCTGGAGAAGAAACAGCTGGATTTCGCATTGGTATAATTCTTTTAGGGGACGAGTTGAGAAGTTGACAAGGGAACAAGTTGACGAGTTGACAAGTTAGTTGACAAGTTGACGAGGGGTTGTATCCCAATAACCTCCTTGTCCACTTGTTCCCTTGTTTCCTTGTCAACTCGTCAACTAAAACTCGTCTCCTTGTTTACTAAAAAAAACTACAATGAAAACAATCAACATCACAGACCGCGCACAGATAGAAGAAATCATCCGCAAATGTCCCTATTGTACGGTGGGGATGACCGACAGCGAAGGCAACCCCTACGTGGTGCCCATGAACTTTGCCTACGATGATGGGGTGATATACCTGCATTCGGGGCCCGAAGGCAGCAAAGTGGAGATGGTGACGCGCCGTCCGCAAGTCTGCATCAACTTCTGCGAGGGCAGCGAACTGGTGTATATGCACCAGCAGGTGGCGTGCAGCTACAGCATGAAGTCGCGCAGTGTCATCTGCCGCGGCCGCGTGCGCTTTGTGGAAGACATGGACGAGAAACGCCGCGTGCTCGACAAGCTCATGAAGCAGTACACGGACCACGAGTGCCGGTATGCCGAACCTGCCGTGCGCAACGTGAAAATCTGGGAAGTGAAAGTGGACAAACTAAGCTGCAGGTCGTTCGGGCTGCGGCCGAGTGAGGTGAAATGAGCCTGCATCGCTACAACGGATACTCCTCGAAGGCATAAAGCAGTGTCGACAGATAGCGTTCGCCTGTATCGGGCAGTAGCACCACGATGACTTTGCCCTCGTTCTCCGGCAGCTGTGCCAGTCTGGTGGCTGCACTGACGGCTGCTCCCGAAGAGATGCCTACCAGCAGGCCTTCGTACCTTGCCAGTTCGCGGCTGGTGCGGATGGCATCATCGGCCGACACTTGCAGTATTCCGTCTACCACCGTATTGTCGTAGTTCTCCGGGATGAACCCCGCACCGATACCCTGAATCTTGTGCGGTCCCGGTTTCCTGCCCGACAGCACCGGAGAGTCTTCCGGTTCTACGGCTATCACCTGCACACGTGGGTTGTGCTTCTTCAGTGCCGTAATGGCAAGCGCCACGCGGTCTTTCACACTGCCTGCCGGATTGAAATATTCCAGCTTGGCTATCACGCGGGCTTTCAAACCTGTGTGCTCACTATAATTCTTCAACTCCAACAAGGGAGTGTTGCCTACCAGTTCGGTCAGGTGTTGCGCTATTTTTCTCATGGTTTTCCGTCTGTTTTTAATCAGGACAAAATTACGAGGAAGTTTGTTCACCTGAAATACCATAAATGTGGTAAACCCATACTATAAATGAGGGATATGTAGGAAATTTGGTGAGTATTTCATACCTTTGCGGACACTTTATTAATAAAGGATATCATAATGAGTCCACTTAGTTTTACCCACATTCTGACACAGGCAGTCGACGAGCTATCGGAAAGCGAATCATACAAAGGACTGTTCCACCAGCACACGGACGGCAATCCATTGCCTTCAGCCAAGGCATTGTGCGATATTATCGAACTGGCACGTGCCATCATCTTCCCCGGTTATTTCGGAAATTCTACGGTGAACAGCCGTACGGTGACCTATCACATCGGCGTCAACGTAGAGCGGCTGTTCGACCTGCTGACCGAGCAGGTGCTTGCTGGACTCTGTTTCGGCAGCGACGACGAAGGCAGTTGCTGCACAGGCACGCAGCGCGAGGAAGCCGCAGCCATCGCCGCCCGCTTCATCAGCCGTCTGCCCCAGTTGCGCCGTACGCTGGCAACGGATGTGGAAGCCGCCTACAACGGCGACCCCGCAGCACACTCCTTTGGCGAGGTCATCAGCTGCTATCCCGCCATCCGCGCCATCAGCAACTACCGCATCGCGCACGAACTGCTGGTGCTCGGCGTTCCTCTCATTCCCCGTATCATCACTGAAATGGCGCATAGCGAGACCGGCATCGATATTCATCCGGGAGCCGCCATCGGCAGCCACTTCACGATAGACCACGGTACGGGCGTTGTCATCGGCGAGACGTGCATCATCGGCAACAATGTCAAACTCTACCAGGGTGTGACGCTCGGTGCCAAAAGCTTCCCGCTGGACGAGGACGGCAAGCCCATCAAGGGCATTCCGCGCCACCCCATACTGGAAGACAACGTCATTGTCTACTCCAACGCCACCATACTGGGACGCATCACCGTAGGCCGGGGCGCTACCGTGGGCGGCAACATCTGGGTGACGGAAGACGTGCCGGCAGGCGCGAGAATCGTGCAGACCAAAGCGAAAAAATGAGAAAAGAAACAGCCGTTTGCCGCATCTGCAGATGCCCCGTGTGGGATATATAGACGGCTCGTGAGCGGCATATAGATGGCTCGCGAGCGGTATATAGATGGCTCACGAGCGATATATAGATGGCTCACGAGCGGCATAGAGACGGCTCGGACGGCAGCATATGAACAACCCTGAAAACTATTAATTATATAGAGATGAGCGAACAATCTTTTGAGATGATTGCCAAAACCTTCCAAGGACTGGAGGAGGTATTGGCGCAGGAACTGACCTCTTTAGGGGCAGACGAGATACAGATAGGACGTCGCATGGTGTCATTCCGCGGCGACAAGGAGATGATGTACAAGGCGAACTTCTGCCTGCGGACCGCCATCCGCATCCTGAAGCCCATCAAGCACTTCACAGCGAAGGATGCCGACGAGGTGTACGAGGAAATCAAGGCAATCCGGTGGGAAGACTACCTGGACACGGACAAGACATTCGCCGTCGACGCGGTGGTGTTCAGCGAGGAGTTCCGCCACTCCAAGTTCGTCTCCTACAAGGTGAAGGACGCCATCGTGGACTACTTCCGCGAACAGAACGGCAAACGCCCGTCCGTGCGCATCAACAAGCCCGACGTGCTGCTGAACATCCACATCGCCGAAACCCGCTGCACGCTCTCGCTCGACTCCAGCGGCGAGTCGCTCCACCGCCGTGGCTACCGCCAGGAAGCGGTGGAAGCTCCTTTGAACGAGGTTCTCGCCGCCGGTATGATACTGATGACCGGTTGGCACGGCGAGTGCGACCTGATAGACCCCATGTGCGGCTCGGGCACCATCCCCATCGAAGCCGCCCTGATAGCCCGCAACATCGCGCCGGGCGTGTTCCGCAAGGAGTTCGCTTTCGAGAAGTGGGTGGACTTCGACCAGGAGCTGTTCGACAAAATCTATAACGACGACAGCCAGGAGCGCGACTTCGAACATAAGATATACGGCTACGACAACAACCCGAAGGCGAACGAGATAGCCACCCACAACATCAAGGCAGCAGGCGTCTCCAAAGACGTGGTGCTGAAGCTGCAACCCTTCCAGCAGTTCGAACAGCCCCAGGAGAAGTCCGTCATCATCACCAACCCGCCTTACGGCGAGCGTATCTCCACGAACGACCTGTTGGGATTGTATGCCATGATAGGCGAACGGCTGAAACACGCCTTCACGGACAACACCGCCTGGATACTCTCTTACCGCGAGGAGTGCTTCGACCAGATAGGGCTGAAGGCTACCGCCAAGATACCGCTGTTCAACGGCGCGCTGGAGTGTGAGTTCCGCAAGTACGAAATCTTCGACGGGAAGTACAAGGAGTTCAAGAAGCAGGAGAGCGAGGAGGACGGCGACGACAACGACAACAACGAGCATAAGCCCTATGCGCCACGCGAACGCCGTGAGTTCAAGGGTGGAGAGCGCCGGGAGTTCCGTCCGAGGTTCGGCGGTGAAAGACGGGAGTTCGATGGCGAACGCCGTGAATTTGAACGCCGTCCGCGGGAGTTCAGAGACGGGGAGAAGCGCGAATTTCGTCCGCGCGAAAGGCGCGACTTCAAAGACGGTGAACGCCGTGAGTTCAAGCCGAGGGAGAGACGCGAGTTCGTTCCCAAAGAGAAACGGGAGTTCGGTAAAGAAAGACGGGAATTTGGCAACGAGAAACGCCCCCGCTCCGGCGAGTCTTATCCGGAGAGGAAGAGGCGGGAAGCGGAAGGGAAGTAAACCAACCGCAAACGGCGGGTGCGCATAGCGGAAGAAAGGGAGACGCGAAAGTTTCGCAAGTACTTACTATACTATGCGGATGGTAAAAAAATAATAATACGTAACGCTCTCTTGACGCATAAGCAATTGAAAGACAGATTGAGGTCACAATTTGTGACCTCAAAAAGCAAGAACAATGGGCGATTTAATCATCATAGAAAACAAAATATATGAAATCAGAGGGCAGAAGGTGATGCTGGACTTTGATTTGGCGGAGATGTATGGCGTAGAGACCAAAAATCTCAAAAGAACAGTAAGAAGAAATATGGAGCGTTTTCCCAATGATTTCATGTTTCAACTTACAAAAGAAGAAGCTAACTTATTGGCAGCCAATATAAGGTGCCAAAATGGCACCTTAGAAACAAGTTGGTTTCGTTATGCCCCTTTTGCTTTTACGGAACAAGGCGTTGCCATGTTAGCAGGTTTGATAAGTAGCCCGCGCGCCATCGAAGTCAACATCAACATCATGCGCGCTTTCGTCCGTATGCGCCGGTACCTGCTTTCGCACACTCCGGAGAAAGAGCTGGAAGAACTCCGGAAGCGGATAGAATATTTGGAAGAAGACGTCTCGTCGGATCGCGACAGCTACGAACGGCAGTTCGACGAACTGTTCTCCGCCTTCGCCAAACTCAGTGCAACGGTGCAAGCGAAGAGCGCCCCGCTCGGCAGAGTGAAAGTGAAAGGCTTCCGGACAGACTGTGATGACGAAAAAGGCAATAGAAGAACAGAAGGGAACAACGAAAAAGAATAAACCAAGTTAGATGACAGATATGAAAACAATCGGTAAAGGCGTGTCCGTGCTGTTGATGGCAACGGTCGCTCTGTTTACAACAAACGTTATGGCACAAGACCTGAAAAAACCTACACTGGAAGACCTCATCCCGGGGGGAGAGACCTACCGCTACGCCGAAAACCTCTACGGCGTGCAATGGTGGGGCGATGTGTGCATCAAGCCCGGCATCGACTCACTCTTCGCCATCAATCCCCGAAACGGGGAAGAGACACTGCTCACCACGCGGGAACGGGTGAACCAAGTGCTCGACTCGCTGATAACCCCCACGGAAACGGCAGCAACCTCCGGGAAAACGGCGGCAACCTCCGAAGAAAAGGCAACGACTCACGGACATCGGAGAAACCGGGTACGACACTTCTACAACACCGAGTTCCCGTGGCCCGATAAGCCGTATATGCTTATCAAGCAACCCGACCGGTACATCGTCTACGACTTCCAAAAAAACGAGTTCGTCCAAGGACTGCCGCAGGCAGGAGAAAGGAACGGCACGAACATCGACTACACTCCGCAGGGCGGGCACATCGCCTATACCGTAAAGAACAACCTTTTCGTCGACAGCCAAGCCGTGACCGATGAACCCGCAGGCGTCGTCTGCGGGCAGAGCGTACACCGCAACGAGTTCGGCATCTCCAAAGGCACCTTCTGGAGCCCGCAGGGCAATCTGCTCGCCTTCTACCGCATGGACGAACGCATGGTGACGCAGTATCCGCTGGTGGACATCACCGCACGTACGGGCGAACCGGACTTCGTCCGTTATCCCATGGCAGGCATGACCAGCCACAAGGTGCAAGTAGGCATCTACAACCCCGCCACGCAGAAGACCATTTACCTGAACACCGGCGACCCCACCGACCGCTACTTCACCAACATCAGCTGGGCACCGGACGGCCGCAGCCTCTACCTCATCGAGCTGAACCGCGACCAGAACCACTCCAAACTCTGCCAATATGATGCGGAAACCGGCGAAAAGATAGAAGGCGTGTACTTCGAAGAGACGCACCCCAAATATGTAGAGCCCCAGCACCCCATCCTGTTCCTGCCGTGGGACAGCAGCAAGTTCATCTATCAGAGCCAACGCGACGGCTACAACCACCTGTATCTGGTAGATACCAAAGTACAGGTGTATCCCGAGACGCACGCCGCCCCCGTAGGAGGAGGTACCTATCGCCAAGGCTATAAAGTGAAACAGCTGACCGAAGGCAAATGGTCGGTCAACGACATCCTGGGTTTCAACGCCCAACGGAAAGAGGTCATCTTCAACGCCGTCGACGCCATGGGAAGCGCCAACTTTGCCGTCAACGTGAACAGCGGAAAGCGTAGCCTGCCCTTCAGCATCAACACCGATACCGAGGGCGTGCATACCGGAATGCTCAGTGCTTCGGGCACGTACATCATCGACCGCTACTCGTCGCCCACCGTGCCGCGCAGCATCGACCTCATCAACACCAAGACCTTCAAAAGCATCAACCTGCTGAGGGCTAAAAACCCTTACGAAGGCTTCGCCATGCCGAGCGTCGAGACCGGTACCATCAAGGCTGCCGACGGTGTGACCGACCTCTATTACCGTATCGTGAAGCCTGCCGACTTCGACCCGGCAAAGAAATATCCCGCCATCGTCTACGTGTACGGCGGCCCGCACGCCCAGCTCGTCAACAACAGCTGGATGAACGATGCCCGCGGCTGGGACCTCTACATGGCAAACAAAGGTTACATCCTATTTAGCCTCGACAACCGTGGCAGCAGCAACCGCGGACTGGAGTTCGAGAACGCCACCTTCCGCCAGCTTGGCATCGAAGAGGGCAAAGACCAGGTGAAAGGAGCCGAATTTCTGAAAAGCCTTCCCTACGTGGACGGCAACCGCATCGGTGTCCACGGTTGGAGTTTCGGCGGACACATGACCACCGCACTCATGCTGCGCTACCCCGACCTCTTCAAGGTGGGCGTTGCCGGCGGTCCGGTCATCGACTGGAGCTACTACGAAGTGATGTACGGCGAGCGCTACATGGACACCCCGCAGACCAACCCCGACGGCTACAAGGCTACGAACCTGAAGAACTTTGCCGGTAACCTGAAAGGACATCTGCTCATCATCCACGACGACCACGACGATACCTGCGTGCCGCAGCACACGCTCTCCTTCATGAAAGCTTGTGTGGATGCACGCACCTATCCCGACCTTTTCATCTATCCCTGCCACAGGCACAACGTCCTGGGACGCGACCGTGTGCATCTGCATGAGAAGATAACGAGGTATTTCGAGGATTATTTGTAGTTTTCGGGAGTTAAAGAAGTTATCGGGAGCTAGAGGAGTTAAAGCCGATAGTTTTGCTAATGATTGGCGACTGACGATTGACAAGAGTATTGGCTTTAACTCCTAACGGAGCGGAGTAATAACTCCTTCTAACTCCTCCAAAAACATGAAGAAACTTAAAAACAAAAACAATATGAAGATATTACTATTAGGCTCAGGAGGCCGCGAACACGCTTTGGCTTGGAAAATTGCCCAAAGCCCGAAAGTAGAGAAACTGTATATCGCTCCCGGCAATGCCGGAACAAGCGCGGTAGGCGAGAATGTAGCTATCAAGGCGACGGATTTCCCCGCCCTCAAGGCTTTTGCCCTCGAACAGGGGGTAGACATGATTGTGGTAGGTCCGGAAGACCCGCTGGTGCAAGGCATTTTCGACTTCTTCAAGGGAGACGATGCCACACGTCACATTGCCGTCATCGGTCCCTCCGCCAAAGGCGCGCAACTGGAAGGCAGCAAGGAGTTTGCCAAGGAGTTCATGCTGCGCCATCACATCCCTACCGCCCGCTACCGGAGCGTGACGGCTGATACGCTGGAAGAAGGGCTTGCCTTTCTTGAAACCCTTGCCGCCCCCTACGTGCTGAAGGCCGACGGTTTGTGTGCCGGTAAGGGCGTACTGATTCTCCCCACGCTGGAAGAGGCCAAGAAGGAGCTGAAAGAGATGCTTGGCGGAATGTTCGGCAATGCCAGCGCGACGGTGGTCATCGAAGAATTCCTCAGCGGAATAGAGTGCTCGGTATTCGTCCTGACCGACGGCGAGCATTATAAGGTGCTTCCCGTAGCGAAAGACTACAAGCGCATCGGCGAAGGCGACAAAGGCCTGAACACCGGCGGCATGGGCAGCGTGACTCCCGTTCCCTTTGCCAACGACGAGTTCATGGAGAAAGTACGCCTGCGCATCATAGAGCCCACCGTCAACGGCTTGCGCGAAGAGGGCATCCTCTACAAAGGCTTCATCTTCTTAGGGCTTATCAACGTGCAAGGCGAACCGATGGTCATCGAATACAACGTCCGCATGGGCGACCCGGAGACGGAAAGCGTGATGCTGCGCATCAAGAGCGACCTCGTAGACCTCTTCGAAGGCGTGCACCGGGAGAACCTCGACAGCAAGACACTGGAACTCGACCCGCGTACGGCAGCCTGCGTGATGCTGGTCAGCGGCGGTTATCCCGAAGCCTATCAGAAAGGGTATCCCATGAGTGGTTTCGAACAGGCGGCAGCTACGGACAGTATCCTGTTCCATGCCGGCACTGCCGTGAAAGACGGGTGCATCGTGACCAACGGCGGACGTGTCATTGCCGTTTGCTCGTACGGAGAGACGAAAGAAGAGGCTTTGGCGAAGAGCTATAAAGTGGCGGATATGTTGGACTTCGAGGGAAAATACTTCCGTCGCGACATCGGATTCGACCTGTAACGCTCAATGAGGACTCAAAGATTCCAAAACCGGGTTACGGCGGGACGCTTTACGCTTCCCGCCGCTATCTTCCTGTCAGTAATCTGCTGGATACTGAGTGCTATCCTATTGCCCGACCTTGAGCTTCCCGCAAGCGGTTATCCCTTGTGGAACGCTTTCCGTGAGTTGTGTATTCCGGTCTGGAGCACGCGTCTCCTCTGTTTTGTCCTATACGCGGTCATAGGGTATTTCCTTATCGGGTTGAACAACGCGTTCGCCATCATTCGTATGCGGGCATCGGTGCAGACGGCCATCTACTTCCTGCTGATTTCCGCCTGTCCCAGTATGCACATACTATATGCCGGCGATTTGGCTGCGGTGGCTTTCCTGATAGCCTTGTATTTTCTGTTCAGGAGCTACCAGCAGGAGAGAGCTGCGTCCTACCTGTTCCATGCATCCGCATTCATAGGAATGGGCAGCCTGCTTTTTCCGCAACTGACACTCTTCGTACCCCTGTTTTGGATAGGCGCTTACAAGTTCCAGTCTCTTCGGCCCAAGAGTTTCTTTGCCTCGCTCATCGGCTGGGGGGTGCCTTATTGGTTCCTGCTGGGCTATGCCTACTTGTCCGGACAGATGGAGTTATTCTACCGGCCGTTCCTCGAACTGGCGGATTTCCACCCCGTGCGTTTCAGTTTCCAGCCTTGGGAGTGGGCAACAACGGGGTACATACTCCTTTTATATATAGTAAGTTCAGCCCATTGCCTGATTGCACGATATGAGGACAAGATACGTACGCGTAGTTACTTGCATTTCCTGATATTGCTGGACTTCTGCATTTTCGTATGTATGGGATTGCAGCCCGCGCTGTATTCCCACCTGTTATCACTGTTATTAATCGGTACCAGCATCCTGATAGGTCACCTGTTCGTATTGACCAATAGCCGGAGTTCCAACCTGTTTTTCATCATCATGTTTGCCGGACTGTTCTTTTTATTCGGATTCAACTTATGGACGCTTTTATAGACACATTGGTGGCGACATTGGTAGATTGGGGGTATGTGGGAATGTTCTTCGCCGCCTTCCTGGCAGGGAGCATCCTTCCTTTCAGCTCGGAAATCGTCATTACGGCACTCATCGGATTGGGGTTGTCGCCTCTGTATTGTACCCTCATCGCTACGGTGGGAAATACCCTGGGCGGCATGACGTGTTACTATATGGGCCGCCTGGGACGTATCGACTGGATAGAACGCTACCTGTGGATAAAGAAAGAACGGATAGAGCGGATGCAACGTTTCCTGCAAGGGAAGGGTTCGCTCATGGCGTTCTTCTCCTTTGTGCCTTTCATAGGCGGAGTCGTTGTTGTCGCGTTAGGACTGATGCGCAGTAATCGGTTGTTGACTTTTCTGTCGATGACGGTGGGAAAACTGCTACGCTACATCGTCGTGGTATGGGCGGCGATGAGAATAGTTCTATAGTGATTAGTTCTATAGTGATTAGTAATAATTGTTATTTTTCAATTTTCAATTCTCAATTTAATAAGAGTGAAACGAATTATAGAACAAACCGAAGACGGAAGTGCCACACTGTTTGTGCCGGAACTGAATGAGCATTATCATTCAGTAAAGGGCGCGCGAACCGAATCGCAATATATCTTCGTCGATATGGGACTGAAAGCATCTGCCGCCACCTCTCCCCGTGTCCTTGAGATAGGGTTCGGAACGGGGCTGAATGCCCAGCTCACGCTGGAGACCGCCGAACGGGAGCGGAGACCGGTGCACTATACCGGCATCGAACTTTACCCCCTCTCGTGGGAAGAGGTCGATGCCTTGCACTACAGCGACAATCCCCTGTTCGAAATGCTGCACGCGGCACCGTGGGGCGAGGATGTGAACATTACGCCGTACTTCACGTTACATAAGATACAGGGAGACGCCAACACGGTGCTCAATGAAAAATTCTTAGTGAGCGGGATGCTGCCTGTCCGTTATTATTTCGATGTCATATACTTCGATGCCTTTGCTCCCGAGAAGCAACCGGAAATGTGGAGCGAGGGACTTTTGCGGAGTCTCTATGATGTCTTAAGAAACCACGGCGTGCTGACCACGTACTGTGCCAAAGGAGCCGTCCGGCGGCTCCTGCAGGAAGTGGGGTTCACGGTGGAACGGCTTCCCGGTCCTCCGGGTGGCAAGCGCGAGATACTTCGCGCATCCAAAAACAACAGCTTCATAGAACCGCACATATCAGAACCCATAGAAGAAAACAGATGAAAAAGATATTATTTTTACTGCTTGCAGCTGCCTTGACAGCTGCCTGCAAGCCCGGAAGCAAACAAGACAACCATGGCGGTGACGGCAAGCCCGTCATCACCGTCACCCTCGAACCTTTGCGGTACTTCACCGAAGCCATAGCCGGTGACCGCTTCACGGTAGTCAGCATGGTGCCCAAAGGTTCCAGTCCGGAGACTTACGACCCTACTCCCGCGCAACTTATCGACCTTGCCCGGAGTAAGGCGTACTTCCGCATCGGTTACATCGGTTTCGAGCAGACCTGGATGGAGAAGCTGGCGGAAAACGCGCCGCACCTGCAATTCTACGATATGTCGGAGTGGGTGGAACTTATCCATGACGCTGCCCACGACCATCGGGAACACGCTCCCGTCGACCCAGTCGGCAGACACCGCCATGACGGCGTGGAACCGCACATCTGGAACTCCACCGTCAACGCACAAGTCATCGCCCGCAACATCCTCCACGCCTTGATAAAGCTGGACGCGGCAGGGAAGATGGACTACATCGCCCGCTTCAAGCAACTCAGTAAACGGATAGAACGTACGGACAGTCTCGTCCGTGAAAAACTCTCCGCACCCGGAGCCGACCGTGCTTTCCTCATCTACCATCCGGCACTCTCGTATTTCGCCCGCGACTACGGACTGCATCAGATTCCTATCGAAGCAGGTGGTAAGGAGCCTTCGCCAGCACAGTTGCGGACGCTGATAGATGCTTGCAAGGACGAGCAGCTACACACCATCTTCGTACAGCCCGAGTTCGACCGCCGCAATGCCGAACTTATAGCCCGGCAAACCGGAACCCGTGTGGTGGACATCAACCCTCTCGCCTACGAGTGGGAAACGGAGATGCTGAAAGTGGCCGATGCCCTTTCCCCTAAAAACAACCCTTAATAACTTTTTCAGAACAATGGCAAGTAATCAAGAAAACGTTCATGCCGACTGTCAGGCGGGTGTAGGTGGAGAAGTTCTCATAGAAGTCTCTCAGCTCAATGCCGGATACGATGGCCACACCGTGTTGCGCGACGTAAACCTTACCGTCTACGAACGTGATTTCCTTGGTATCATCGGTCCGAACGGCGGCGGCAAGACCACCCTTATCAAGTGTATCCTCGGTCTGTTGAAACCCATTTCAGGAGAAGTGATTTATCACCCCCGCCCTTCCACCTTGGAACCGGACTCCGCCCATTCTCAATTCTCAATTCTCAATTCTCAATTAAGGATGGGTTATCTGCCCCAATACAGCAGCATAGACCGTAAGTTTCCCATTACTGTCGAAGAAGTCATCTTGTCGGGACTCAGCGGTAAGAAATCCCTCATCGCGCGCTTCACGAAGGAGCACCGCGAGAAGGCACGCCAAGTCATTGCCCGCATGGGGCTGGAAGGGCTGGAGACGCGTGCCATCGGTGCCCTGAGCGGCGGACAGCTGCAACGTGCCCTGCTGGGACGTGCCATTATCTCCGACCCCGAAGTCGTCATCCTCGACGAACCCAGTACCTACATCGACAAGCGTTTCGAGGCCCGTCTCTACCAACTGCTGGCGGAAATCAACAAGGAGTGCGCCATCATCCTCGTCAGCCACGACATCGGCACCGTGCTGCAACAGGTGAAGTCCATCGCCTGCGTCAACGAGACGCTGGACTACCACCCCGATACGGGCATCACCGAAGAGTGGCTTGAGCGTAACTTCAACTGCCCCATCGAACTCTTGGGGCACGGCACGCTGCCGCACCGGATATTGGGGGAGCATCATCACCATTGATTATAACCGATGTACGGGCGTTGACCCGTAGCTACCCGGATAGGTTCTGAAGTATGTCGTACGTCCTGGATTACCCCCTCTATTATTCGGCAAACAAATCATCCAGCTTGACTTCGCTCTGCACATTACCGCTATACAGGTTTTTCTTTACGCCATACGTGGTAACGAATGTCTGATGCAACGCCTTGCGGGTCTTCGTTGCCAAGCGGAAACTTTCGGTCCGTTCCCGCAGGTGTTCATCATACTGTTTTGTGATTTCAAACTCGCCCTGCGAGAATTTCATTTCACAAAGATTGATGGTCTGGTCCCGACGGTCAATCAACAGGTCAATCTGCCCGCCGTCACCTTTCCACGCACAGACATCGCTTTGCACGCCGCTTATTCCCAGTTTCTGCTTGATTTGACGAATGTGATACAGACACAACTGTTCAAAGGAATATCCGCTCCATGCTCTACGCGAAGGCGAGTCTATCATATTCTGCCAATGATTCTCGTCCTGCCCGCGATACCCTTTGACGTAACGCAAATGGAACAACGTAAGCAGATCGGTCAGCTGGTATATCGTTCCACGCTCACTCTTGCCGAAGGCTGTGTATTGGCGGATAAAATCACAATCGCACAAGTTTCTCAGGACTTTTGTCAAAGCTCCGCCGTCTTCAATCTTGGCCGCTACCATAATTTCCGTTCGGGTCATCCCCATCGCTTTCCCCGCCAACGTCTCGATGACTTGTCGATGCAGCGCAGCCTCGTTGAACAGCGAACGGAACAGGAAATCGTATTCCCGTGCCAACGGTGCATTCTGTACAAAAAAGAGATTGTCCACATTCTGCGTCAGGCTCAGATTGCGTTCAAGCATTTGCAGATAAAGCGGTGTACCTCCAAGAACCATATAGCACTCTGCTATCTGATAACGATTCCAACGGATGCCGCGCGAAAGGAGATATTGTTCCGTCTCATGCAACGTAAACGGTGCAAGATAGATGCTACGCGTGGTACGGTTGTACAGTCCGCCTTTATCGGAAAGTACATTTTCACGCATCCACGTCGTCGCACTGCCGCAGACAATCAGCTTCAGACGGTGGTTCGTCGCTCCCCATGAGTTCCAGAAATACTCGAAAGCTTTTATAAAACGGCTTTTCCGCGTATCCATCCATGGAAGTTCGTCAAGGAAAACAATGATTGGTTTGTTGCCGCCCAACGTCCCGAGATATTCACGCAACTGCGCAAATGCGTCGAACCAATCTTTTGCCACCTTCCACTTGCGCCCCGAATAATATTCCAACTGACGGTTGAACTCACCGAGCTGTTCTTTCTTTGTTCCTTGATAAATCCCCGTGGAATAGAAGCTGAATGCGTCATTGAAATACTGACGCACCAAAAAAGTCTTGCCGATACGACGCCTGCCGTAGATGGCTATCAACTCCGGGGATTTGCGAAGCTATACGCTGATGCAATATTTCCTGTTCGGCTACTCTGCCGATGATTTTATCTGCCATAATGCAATGCCTTTAATCTTTGCACAAAGATATAAAAACATTCGATTTTTTATCGGTAACTCACTTTTTTTTTGAGTTACCGATAAAGAATCGAATGCTTTTATTGCTATCGCGAGAGATGTTTTGATACAAATTGTGCAGGGAAAGATAGCACTTTCAGTTATAATTCTTTTCTTTGTCCGGAAATCTACGAGACAATCATGCGGCTGTACTATCCGTTGCTTTGCGCTTTCGAAGAAAAAATGCAGTCGCTGTCGTCTACCCTTTCTTTATATTACAACGATTCATCATGCATCTATAATAAACGTCAGATCGATATCATTTAGAACAATGGCGGAACACTATCCCTCTTTTCGCAAAGATAGTGAAGACTTTTACGAATATTTTTTTCAAAATATTGAATGAATGACATATCTTTATATGACTTTCTTTCCTGCCTGACTATTATATTTGTTATTATTTTTTCACTCGAAGGAGTCCCGGCACGATTTCTCCTACCCCCATCCACAGCCCCTTTCTGAACGGGGTTTTGTCCGGCACCGGGGAACGGGTCGTTCCCCACCGGGGAACACCGCCTCCGGCACCGGGGAACCCTGCCTTCCTCGGTGCCGGACAAAGGGGACGGTTACGAAGAAAATGAGGATGTAAAGAAAAATCAACTACTTGTAATTCCTGTCTTCAACCATATATTTTTTCTGCATTTTGGCGATTTCCTTACAAAAATCATCTGTCATACAATAAATCTTCGTAACTTTAACCTCTGAGAATATAGTGGTAATCGATAAATGTTATGATTCAGCACTATAAATTAAATGCTTTTATTGCTATGCTCTTGATTTACAAACGAATAATTTTTACTCCTTATATCGGATTTATGTTACCTAATTAATGGAAAAATATAAAAAGATGAGCTAAATCTTTCACATGAGAACTTTTTGCTTATATTTGCAAAAAATATTAATCTTAAATAATACAGTACAATGGGAAAAAAGAAAATTATCAGTTTGTGCATCTTACTATTTGTGAGTGCGTTTGTTTGTAGTGTGTATTTTTCTATAGAAATGAAAAATGAAAAATTGAGTGACATCATGTTAGCGAATATTGAGGCACTGGCTCAAGGTGAATACGATTATAAAAATGGCTCTGCTGACAAAGTCGTCCATACATACGACTCTGACCCTACTTATACAATAAGCCCTGATGGAGAAAAAATTATAGAAAATATAATTGTATGTACAGAAACAACTTGTCATGGTTCAGGTATCATCAAGTGCGAATATGATTTCCATATGGAGCTTGCGACAAGAGTATTAAACCCATGATGAAGAAAATAATCCATATCCTCACACTGGCCATCCTGCCGTTCCTCGGAGCAGGATGCGCCACATCCCACTACGGGGATGCGCCGACCATCACACTACAAGCAAATGAGAAGTCAATAACAGACACCGCTTTTCTGTACGCGCCGCGTACTATCCGTCTGGAAACCAACAACGAAACATTGATTGCCCGGATTAACAAGGTGATTGAGTGGGCACACACACTGTATGTCCTTGATAGGAGAGGAAAGCAGATAATCGCTTTCGATGCTGACGGCAGGCACAAATACACCATTCATCGGGTAGGTAGCGGCCAAGGGGAATACAGTGCCATCATCGACGCATCCATTGACAAAAAAAGGAACGAACTGGTGTTGCTGGCAGACCCGTCATCCCTGCTTCGCTTCGACAGCGAAGGCCGTTTCATCGGCAAACAGGAACTGCCCGCCTACTACAATTCCGTCTCGATTGACGGCGATTACATTTACTTGGGAAATGCCACTTACGCCAACAACCGCCCAACGAAGTATTCGATAACGATTCTGCACGACGAGCGCAGCACCGAGATATTGGAGCCACTGAAAGAACTGGCTCCTTATTGCACCACCGAAGGACGGCTGTTAGGCGGTTCATCCCCTACACTATTCACAAGAAAGTTCGACCCTACCATCTATAAAATAACTAAAGAAGAAATCACTCCCCTCTACCGTATTGATTTCTCCAAAGAAACTTTCCCCGAAGATGCCAAGGACAAAGTGTACGATTGCCGCGAGTTGAACAGGTATACCATCAGAAACCGTTTGGTCTATCTGATGACCGATGTGGTAGATGCGAAGAAGAACCTTCTGTTCAAGACCAACCTGCCCGGCGGTACATATATCCTGTCTAAAGCGGACAGTACATTGTCGGAATACAACGTGGTATACAACTCCCAATACAAATTCCCTCTGCCCAAATACACCTCGGTAACGGGAGAAGATGATGCCGTCTGCTTCATCGTGCCCTCCTCTTCCCTGATAAATCTGAAAGTCCTTTCGGACAAGCATCCTACAGCAAATGCCATATCACAGGAACTCATAGAGTTCGTCGGTAATATAGAAGAAGACGACAACCCTGTCCTTTTCCTTTACAAGCTCAAGTGAAAAGTGCTCGATTCTTTATCGGTAACTCATGTTTTTTTTGAGTTACCGATAAAGAATCGAACACTTTTATTGTTATTACGAGGGCTTATGGACATAGTGAAAAAATCTGATGATAACACTTTCTGCCGAATACACTGGTAATATAACCTAATAATCCGCCTTATCTTCACCCATTTAGAACCGAAATCATTATCTTTGCCCCCGTATATGCCGAATTTTGAATAAAAACATAACGAATTTCATCCGAATGAAACAGTACAGAACCGTAAACAACCTGATGGGTTGGATTACATTCCTCATTGCGGCAACGGTCTACTGCATGACCATCGAACCGACCGCAAGCTTTTGGGACTGCCCGGAGTTCATCACTACAGGTTATAAGCTAGAAGTAGGACATCCGCCCGGCGCACCGTTCTTCATGCTCGTTGCCAACCTCTTCACACAGTTCGCTTCCGATGCAAGCACCGTCGCCAAGATGGTGAACTACATGAGTGCGCTGATGAGCGCCGCCTGCATCTTGTTCCTGTTCTGGAGCATCACGCATCTGGTGCGCAAGCTGGTGGTGACGGATGAAAACCGTATTACCAACGGACAGCTGGTCACCATCATGGGTAGCGGACTGGTAGGTGCGCTTGCCTATACCTTTAGCGATACCTTCTGGTTCAGTGCCGTAGAGGGTGAGGTATATGCCTTCTCCTCATTGTTTACAGCTGTAGTGTTCTGGCTGATACTGAAGTGGGAGGACGTGGCGGACGAACCGCATTCCGACCGCTGGCTCATCCTTATCGCTTATCTCACCGGATTGAGCATCGGCGTGCATCTGCTGAACCTGCTCTGCCTGCCCGCCATCGTGCTGGTATATTACTATAAGAAAGTACCCAATGCCACGGCTCGCGGTTCGTTGCTGGCGCTTGTGGCTTCGGGGGTATTGGTGGGAGTGGTGCTCTACGGCATCGTGCCGGGCATCGTGAAAGTGGGCGGTTGGTTCGAGCTGCTCTTCGTCAACACGTTGGGAATGGCTTTCAACACGGGTGTCATCGTATACATTATCCTGTTGGCGGCTTGCCTCGTTTGGGGTGTGTACGAGAGCTACACCGAACGGAGCAAGCAGCTCATGACACTCTCGTTCATCCTGACCATCGCCATGCTGGGTATCCCGTTCTACGGACACGGCACCAGCTCCATCATTGTCGGCATCATCGTCATCGCACTGCTGTGGCTCTACCTGAAACCCGGCACGCAACAGCGGATAAAGGAGAATTTCCGCATATCGGCACGCACGCTGAACACGTCGCTCCTGTGCACGATGCTGATTGTCGTCGGATACTCGTCCTACGCGCTCATCGTCATCCGCTCCACCGCCAACACGCCGATGGACCAGAACTCGCCGGAAGATATCTTCACGCTGGGTGAATACCTGGGACGCGAACAGTACGGCACGCGCCCGCTTTTCTACGGACCGGCATACTCTTCGCAAGTGGCGCTCGACGTGAAAGACGGATATTGCGAACCGCGCATCAAGTACAGCGGCACGAAGTTCATCCGTAAGGAGAAGGCTACGCCCAACGAGAAAGACTCGTACATCGAGATTCCGGGACGCATCGAATACGAATATGCGCAGAATATGCTCTTCCCGCGTATGTACAGCAGTGCCCACGCCGGCCAGTACCAGGCGTGGCAGACCATCAAAGGGCATGACGTACCTTACGATAAGTGCGGCGAGATGGTCATGGTGACCATGCCTACGCAGTGGGAGAACATTAAGTTCTTCTTCTCCTACCAGCTCAACTGGATGTACTGGCGCTATTTCCTGTGGAACTTTGCCGGACGGCAGAACGACTTGCAGGGCAGTGGGGAGATAGAGCACGGCAACTGGATTACAGGCATCACGTTCATCGACAACCTGCTCGTCGGCAATCAGGACTTGCTGCCGAAGGAGCTGAAAGAGAACAAAGGACGCAATGTCTTCTACTGTTTGCCCCTGCTGCTCGGCATCATCGGTCTGCTGTGGCAGGCATACCGCGGACAGAAAGGCATCCAGCAGTTCTGGGTAGTGTTCTTCCTCTTCTTCATGACCGGTATCGCCATCGTGCTCTACCTGAACCAGACGCCGAGCCAGCCGCGCGAACGCGACTACGCCTACGCCGGTTCGTTCTACGCCTTCGCCATTTGGATTGGCATGGGCGTGGCAGGACTGGTGGAACTGGTTGAGAAGTGGACAAGGGGACGAGTTCGTCAACTCGTATCTGCTCTCCTCGTCTCCCTCCTCTGCCTCTTCGTCCCCATACAGATGGCAAGCCAGACGTGGGACGACCACGACCGCAGCGACCGTTACGTGGCACGCGACTTCGGGCAGAACTACCTGATGTCGTTGCAGGAGAGCGGTAACCCGATTATCTACACCAACGGTGACAACGACACCTTCCCCTTGTGGTACAACCAGGAGACGGAAGGCTTCCGCACCGATGCCCGCACCTGCAACCTCTCGTACTTGCAGACCGACTGGTATATCGACCAGATGAAGCGTCCCGCCTACGACTCGCCCTCGCTGCCCATCACCTGGGACCGCATGGACTACGTGGAAGGCACCAACGAATACATTCCCGTGCGCCCCGAGTATAAGAAGAGCATCGATGCCCTTTATGCCGAAGCCGAGAAGCAGATGCTGAACGGCCATCCCGAAGCGATGATAAACGTGCAGAAGGAGTTCGGCGACAATCCCTACGAACTGAAGAACATACTGAAGTACTGGGTACGCGGCAAGAACGCAGACCTGAAAGTGATTCCCACCGACAGTATCGTGATAAAAGTGGACAAGGAAGCCGTGCGCCGCAGCGGCATGATGATACCGGGCGACTCCATCCCCGACTATATGAGCTTCAAGTTGCGTACCAAGACATATAAAGGTGATTACGTTCCTAAACGCGCCCTCTACAAGAGTGAGCTGATGATGCTTGAGATGCTGAGCCAGGCCAACTGGGAGCGCCCTATCTACATCGCCATCAGTGTAGGGATGGAGAACCAACTGGGTATGGATAACCACTTCATACAGGAAGGACTTACTTACCGCTTCACCCCGTTCGACACGGAGAAGTTAGGTGCGAAAATAGACAGCGAAAAGATGTACGACAACCTGATGAATAAATTCAAGTTCGGCGGCATCGACAAGCCGGGTATCTACATCGACGAGAATACGATGCGTATGTGTCACTCACACCGCCGCATCTTCTCGCAGCTCGCACAGCAGCTGATACGCGAAGGCAAAAAAGAGAAAGCGAAAGAGGTGCTTGACTATGCCGAAAAGATGATTCCTGCCTGCAACGTCCCTTACGACTGGCAGAACAGCTCTGCCCAGTTGGCAGAGTCGTACTATCAGTTGGACAATGCTGCAAAAGCCGATGAAATGATGAAAGCCCTTGCCGACAAAGCTGTAGAGTACATGACTTGGTATTTGAGTTTGGACGACAACCGCTTCCTGATTTCTGCCAATGAATTCGAATACCATTGCGCGATACTTGATGCAGAAGTAAAGATGATGAAGAAATACAATTCCAAGCTGGCGGATATCTATGAACCGAAAGTGGAGGAACTGTACCACCTGTATGTAGAGAGAATGGAAAGCATGAAATAAGCCGAAAGGACTGGCACTATGATATAGATTAGGCACGGATTTCACGGATTAATTAAAGAAAGGATTCCGTGAAATCCGTGCCTAAAAGAAAATAGAAGATATGTTTTAACACACCTCCGAGGGGGAGAGGCTCCAATCATGTTTATAGAACAACCACCTGAATTTGTCCGCAAATTATATCCCGGCGCCCTTTGGCGAATGAATCCGGACGAGCACGCCGTCTACCTGACTTTCGACGACGGTCCCATCCCCGAAGTGACTCCGTGGGTGCTCGACCTGCTCGACAAGCACGACATCAAAGCCACCTTCTTCATGGTAGGCGACAACATCCGCAAGCATCCCGACGAGTTCCGGATGGTAGTGGAGCGTGGACACCGCATCGGCAACCACACGTTCAACCACCTCAAGGGATTCGAATATAACTTCAAGGAGTATCTCGCCAACGTGGAGAGAGCCAACGAAATGATGCAGACCGACCTGTTCCGTCCGCCGCACGGGCACATGGGATGGACGCAGTACATGATACTGAAGCGTCGCTACAAGATAGTCATGTGGGATTTGGTGACCCGCGACTATAGTAAGAAGTTGCGCGGACCGCAGGTGCTTGCCAATGTGATGCGCTATGCGCGCAACGGTTCCATCATCACCTTTCACGACTCGCTGAAATCGTGGAACAACGGCAACCTGCAATATGCCCTGCCGCGGGCGATAGACTTCCTGAAAGAAGAGGGATACGAGTTCAAGCTGCTGTAGAGTTCATCCATTCTTCAAGTGCGGACTGTACAAACAACTCGAATAGTGCGAGATGGTGTAAATGACACGCATCATGGCAGTAATCTGTGGTGAGTTTACTGCCATGATGCGTGTTGTCTGTGTCTGAAAGATGCCCACTCCGGCGGCTGCTAAGTGAAACAACCGCAGGAGAGCGCCATCCTTTTAATCAGTTTACCTTCACCGTCAACGGATTGCGAACCTTTTGGGCGAAATCTGCCATATACTGGTTCCAGGCATCGGCAGTCTTGATATCTGCCTTGCTCCATGCAAATCCCCAGTAATAGACATATTCCGACTCCGGTTCGTAGTCGCTGATGGCAAGTACATGGCCGTCGGCATTGTTGCGTTCTTTCTTTTCGGCTTCGGAGAAGAGCACGGCTTTCGCATCCTTCACCGTGGCGGGAACGGCGATACCCATAAAGATTTTGCCGTTGTCGGGACCGTTTGTCGGGTCGACGTACGTCAGGTAACCGTTGGCGGCATCGGCAACGACGGCACCGTCAGGCTCGTGCAGCACAACACCGGCAGCGATGGGCAACGTCTCTTTCAGGTTCGTGTAGGACACGGCAGTGCGGTTCAGGCGCGAACCGGTATCCAGCGTAATCAGACGTGTTTCCACTACCGTAGAGTCGCCCTTCACGGTCAGCGGGTTGAACTCCAGCTTCACGGTGAAGCGCAGCGGGCCGTTGTCCAGAATCTCCTGGGTCTTGTAGCACCACGGGTATACGATGCTGTCGTTCACCATCAGCGCAGCCACACCGGCACCCAGCGTGGGGCCTACGGCATAGCAGTCCATGCCATAGCCATGGTCGATGTGGTACGAGCGTTCGCGGCTCAGTTCGGCAGCGGCTTTCGGGTCGGTCTTTTTCAGTTCGGCAATCTTGGCACGGGTCTCCTTGTTCAGCTCTTTGGCATACATGGTCTCCAGTATCGGGTCGCTGGTGTTGTATTTCGTGAAGAGGTCGTAGCCGAAGCCCCGTTCACCCTTTGCCTGCAAAGCCGGGCCGTAGGCGCGGAAAGCCACCAGGTCGTTCTCCCATGCCATGTCGTCCATGCGCTCGGGATAGCAGCGGCCGCAGGCTTTTACATCGAAAGTGTCGGGCGTACCGGCTTGCAGGGTGTATGTGGCGGTACTGTTGGCGGCTATTGTGACCGGGAATATCACCTTGCCGTCGTACGTAATCTGATAGGGTACTTGTTGCCCGTCGGCGTTCAGCACCACAATCTGTGCCGTGTCTGCCAAGCCCAGGCGGTTTGTAACAGTCTCCATGGATACCTCTACCATTTCGTTGGAACGTTCCAATGCCAATGGGTTGGTCACCGTGACGGTCACCGCCGCCTTGTTGCCGTTGCAGGCAAGGCAGCCCAAAGCCGTCATGCATAATAAAAGAAGTTTCTTCATACTGAATAAATAATGTGGTTATAAAAAAATAAGGCGGTAAAGCAATATTTTCCTATCACTTACCGCCTTATTACCTTATCAGCTATTATTTAGGCTGTTTGCCGATGTAAGCCAAGATACCGCCATCAACGTACAGGATGTGTCCGTTGACTGCGTTGGATGCTTCGGATGCCAAGAACACAGCAGGTCCTGTGAGTTCTTGCGGATCCAGCCAACGGCCGGCCGGAGTCTTGGCGCAGATGAATGAATCGAACGGGTGACGGCTGCCGTCGGCTTGCTTTTCACGCAACGGAGCGGTCTGCGGAGTAGCGATGTAGCCCGGGCCGATACCATTACATTGGATGTTGTATTCACCGTATTCGGAGCAGATGTTGCGGGTCAGCATCTTCAGACCACCCTTGGCGGCAGCGTATGCGGATACTGTCTCACGGCCCAGTTCGGACATCATAGAGCAGATGTTGATAATCTTACCGTGACCTTTCTTCATCATGGCGGGCAGAACGGCCTTAGAAACGATGAACGGAGCGTTCAGGTCGATGTCGATGACGCGACGGAAGTCGGATGCTTCCATTTCGTGCATAGGAATACGGCGGATGATACCGGCGTTGTTGACCAAAATGTCGATAGTACCTACTTCTTCGGCAATCTTGGCAACCATAGCCTGTACGGCGGGTTCGTCTGTCACGTCGCATACATAGCCGTGAGCTTCGATGCCCTTTTCCTTATAGGCTGCGAGACCTTTGTCTACCAATTCCTGGTTGATGTCGTTGAAGCAGATTTTCGCGCCTTGTTCAGCGAAAGCCGAAGCAATGGCGAAACCGATACCATAAGAAGCACCTGTAACGAGGGCTACCTTACCTTCCAAAGAAAAATTCAAAAACTGATTCATGATGTTTATTTTTTTAGGTTGAAAAAATAGTGTTGTTTCATTATTTCAAATCTGTAATCAAGGAGAAGTCCTGGTCGCCGTAATCCAGGTTCTCGCCGCCCATGCCCCAGATGAAGGTGTAGTTGTGCGTGGCGGCGGCGGAGTGGATGGACCATTCGGGCGAAAGGACGGCCTGGTCGCCTTTCATCCAGATGTGGCGGGTTTCGTCCACCTCGCCCATGAAGTGGCAGATGGCGTGGTCGTCTGGAATCTCGAAATAGAAGTAGGCTTCCATGCGGCGGCTATGGACGTGGGCGGGCATCGTGTTCCACACGCTGCCCGGAGCAAGCTCCGTCATGCCCATCTGCAACTGGCAGGTGGGCAGCACCTGGTTGACCAGCATTTTATTGATGTTGCGGTGGTTCGAACCTTCCAAGGAACCCATTTCGGCCACTACTGCATCCTTCTTCGTCACCTTCTTGTCGGGATAGTTGCGATGGGCCGTCACGGAATTGAAGTAGAACTTGGCCGGATGTGCCGCGTCCTTGCTTTCAAAAGTGACCGTACGGTCGCCCGAACCCAGGTAGAGTGCTTCCTTATAGTCTATCTCGAACACGGCATCACCGGCTTTCACCACGCCGGGGCCGCCTACGTTGAATATGCCCATTTCGCGGCGGGTCAGGAAGTAGGGGGCTTTCAAGGGGTCGATAGCCTCCAGCGTCAGCACCTCGCCTGCGGGCATGGCGCCGCCCACCACCATACGGTCGTACATGGAGTATACCATGTTCACTTCGTTCGGGGAGAATACCTTCTCTATAAGGAAATCACGGCGGATTCTTTGCGTATCGTAGCTTTTCGCATCTTCCGGATGCGCGGCGTAGCGGATTTCATAGTTCGTTCTCATGATGTTATTTCGTTTTTAATTATCAAATCTGCAGACGAGCGGTATGTCGTTTGCGTACACGATTGCAAATGTAGCAAAAGAAAACGGCAAAACATTATATTTTCATCCTAATTATCTATCAATATCGTACAAAGAAAGAAAAAATAGCGTAGAACCGACTATTTTCAAGGCAGGAAAATGAAATATGCCGGGAAGATAATAAAATTAGCTCCGATAATCGGACGATTACCGGAGCTGTGCTGGTTGGACTACCAAGATTCGAACTTGGACAAACAGAACCAAAACCTGTTGTGCTACCATTACACCATAGTCCAAACATAGGGCTTTCTGTTAAAAAGCGGTGCAAAGATAGAGGGATGTACTGAAATATGCAAATATTTCGGGATGTTTTTTCGTCCGCGACTCTCATTTTCACACGATTCCTTCGGAGTGGGTGTAGACAGGAGGTACTTTCTCTTTGCAGGAGAGAAGGTTTCCTGAGTGTTCTCCGGGAAGTTAACAGCGTATCTTCAAGGAAGTTAATAGCGTAGGGGCGGGAAGTTAACTAAGTGAGGGGCAGAAAGTTAACATCATTGAGGATAAGATGTTAACTTGGCGTAGGCATACGGCGGCCGAGGGGATATAAAATCGGCTCGCGGGGGAGCTGTTTGTCCCTCGTGAGCCGTCTATATGCCGCTCGTGAGCCGTCTATATATCGCTCGTGAGCCATCTATAGTTCGCTCGCGAGCCATCTATATGCCGCTCACGAGCCATCTATATATCCCACAAGCCCGCTCCCGATGGGAGAGGTATGTCATTTCACGATTATCAGGTAATAATTCTTCTTGCCGCGTTGTACCAGCAGATACTTGTCGTCCAGCAGGTCGGCGGTTGTGACCATTTGGTCGAAAGCGGTCAGCTTTTCTTTGTTCAGCGAGACGCCGCCGCCTTGTACCAGCTTGCGCATTTCACCTTTGGAGGCGAATACGGCCGCGTTGTCTACGAACAGGTCGACCGCCTTCACGCCGGAAGCCAGTGCGTCGCGCGACACTTCGAACTGGGGCACGCCTTCGAATACGGCCAGCAACGTCTGTTCGTCCAGCTTCTTCAGCGACTCCGAAGTGGCATTGCCGAAGAGGATGTTGGAAGCGTCGACGGCCGCGTTGTAGTCTTCCTCGGAATGCACCATGATGGTGACCTCCTTGGCCAGGCGCTTCTGCAAGATACGCAGATGCGGGGCGGCTTCGTGCTCGGCCGTCAGGGCTTCAATCTCCTCGCGCGAGAGGGCGGTGAATATCTTGATGTAACGCTTTGCGTCCTCGTCGCTCACGTTCAGCCAGAACTGATAGAACTTGTAGGGAGACGTATAGCGCGGGTCGAGCCAGATGTTGCCGGATTCCGTCTTGCCGAACTTTCCGCCGTCGGCCTTTGTAATCAGCGGGCAGGTCAGGGCGAACGCCTCACCGCCGTTGGTGCGGCGAATCAGTTCCGAACCGGTCGTGATGTTTCCCCATTGGTCGCTTCCGCCCATCTGGAGCTTGCATCCTTTGGTCTCGTACAGGTGCAGGAAATCATAGCCTTGCAGCAGCTGGTAGGTGAACTCGGTGAACGAGAGTCCGTCGCGGGCTTCGCCGTTCAGACGTTTCTTTACCGAATCCTTTGCCATCATGTAGTTCACGGTGATGTGCTTGCCTATCTCGCGGGCGAAGTCGAGGAAGGTGAAGTCCTTCATCCAGTCGTAGTTGTTCACCAGTTCGGCACGGTTGGGCGCGTCCGATTCGAAATCCAGGAACTTGGAAAGCTGCTTTTTCATGCCTTCCATGTTGTGGTGCAGGGTTTCTTCCGTGAGCAGGTTGCGTTCGGCGGACTTGCCGGAGGGGTCGCCAATCATACCCGTGGCACCGCCTATCAGTGCCAACGGCTTGTGGCCGCAACGCTGGAAGTGACGCAATATCATCACACTGCAAAGATGGCCGATATGCAGGGAGTCTGCCGTAGGGTCGAAACCGATGTATGCGGTCACTTGTTCCTTTGCCAGCAACTCTTCCGTACCCGGCATCATATCGTGGAGCATTCCACGCCATTTTAATTCTTCTACAAAATTCATCGAATGATTCAGTATTAATTAGTTGGTTTATACTTTTGATTCAGTATTAATTGGTTGATTCATACTTTGTACACGGCAAAAATACGACTCTTTATTCGAACAAGCAACTCTTATTGTCTAAAAAAGACTTTACCGATGTTTTCCCGCACCGTTTCCGCCAGTTCGTCCAAAGCCACGTGGCGTACCGCGGCCGCCTGCCTGTACAAATCCGCAACCGGTGTCTCGCTTTCGTCGGTTTCCAGAAACAGGCGGTCGGGAGGGGTAATCCGTAGGGCCTCTTCCTGGTATCTTTCGCCGAAAGAGAGATAGAATCCATGTCTGAGGTACTCTTCCGCCAGCGCCGCCTTTCCGCGAAATCCGTGGATAATCCAGGGGACCGGAGGCTGTATCCGATGTTTCAGCCGCAACAGTTCGTCCACTGCCTTTACCAGGTGAATCACCAAGGGCTTGCCAAGGCGCGAGGAGAGTTGCGCCTGATATTCGAAGACTTCGGTCTGCACTGCCATCGGGGCGTCGGCGTGCTTGTCCAGACCGGCCTCTCCTATGGCCAGCACCTGCGGTTGCATGGCCAGCGCAGCCAGCATTTCCATTTCATGCCGGAGGGCTGAATCGGTTCTGGCTTGAACAGATGTCGTCGGGATATGCCACGGATGTATGCCCACCGAATACCACTCTCCTGTTGCTGGAGCAAAGGTGTCGGGATAACAGTTTACGATAGCCGTTCCGGGAGTTCGCGGCCGCTGATGCGTATGTATGTCGACAGGAAGTTTCATGGGCGGAGGGTTTCACGGGACGGGGTCGTATCCCGAACCGCCCCAAGGATGGCAGCGCAATATGCGTTTTATGGCCAGGTAAAGTCCTTTGAAAGGTCCATGCTTCTTGATGGCCTCTACGGCATATTGCGAACAGGTGGGAGTGAACCTGCAAGACGGTGGGGTCAGAGGTGAGATGCACTTCTGATAGAAATAGATGGGGAGCAACAGCAGTTGTGAAAGCAGGCCTTTCATGATTCATTCGTTCCGTAATGTCACATCCTCGGCGATACGTGCCAACGCAGTCTTTACTCGCTCTTTGATTAGGGAAGATTCGGGCAGTTGGTCGGAGAGGTAAATGAAGGCTATGGCCAACCGGCATTTTTTTTCTGCCAACGTGTCCAGCAGCCCATGCTTGTTCAAACGGTAGGCTTCACGTATCTGGCGTTTCACCCGGTTGCGTTTCACCGCACGCTTGAAGCGGCGCTTCGAAACGCTGACAAGGATAGCGGCATCCGCATCCAGCTCCTCTACCGGCAAATACACCACACGCAACGGAAAAACTGAAAACGAACGCGAGCCGCCCGCGAATATTTTCTCTATTATCTTTTTTCTGTCCAGTCTTTCGGATTTACACAGGGAGTTCCGCATGATTCGTGATTTCTTGTTTATACATAATGGGGGGAGGGAAGTATCCGTATTCTTCAAATACAGATGACGCAGATGGCACGGGGCTCTTTATTCGGTTGATAAAGAATAAAATCCGTACTATCTGCGTCGTCTATGTATAATAATGAATAAACAACCGGTGGTCTCCAGCTTTATTTCCCTTTATTGTTCTCTTTGATGAACATATCAAGTGCAGCCGTCATAGAGGGTGCCTGCACGCTGGGAGCTTCCAAGTCCAGGCGAAGTCCGGCATCACGGACAGCCTGGGCTGTCGTAGAACCGAATGTTCCGATTTTAATTTCCTTCTGCTCGAAATCCGGGAAGTTTTTCTTCAAAGAAGATACACCGGCTGGGCTGAAGAATACCAGCATATCATAGTCGAACGTTTCGTCCGGAGTGAAATCGTTGCTTACCGTACGATACATGACAACTTCCGTATGCTGTATTTTGTTCTTATCCAGCAGATTCTTTATATCGTCAGTGTGTACATCCGACATCGGCACTAAATACTTCTCGGTCTTATGCTTTACGATGGAAGGCAGTAAGTCGTCGAACTTTCCGGTATTGCCAAAGAATATCTTACGCTTGCGATATTGCACATATTTCTGGATGTACAAAGCGATTGTCTCTGTCACACAAAAATACTTCATGGTTTCAGGAATTGTCACACGCAGTTCCGTACAAAGATGAAAGAAGTGGTCGATTGCATGACGCGAAGTGAAAATAACGGCAGTGTGGTCTAATATGGACACCTTTTGCTGTCTGAACTCTTTCGCTGAAAGGCTTTCTACTTTGATAAACGGGCGAAAATCTATTTTCACGCCGTACTTTTCGGCAATGTCGTAGTATGGAGATTTCTCTGATGCCGGTTTCGGCTGCGACACAAGTACTTTCTTAATTTTCAACGTCCTAAAATTTTATTATCAAATAATCGTTTAGTTGCATCACGCCTTGATATAACATCATACAAGGCATGATTTCAAGGGCGCAAAAGTACAAAATTAAAAGGAGACTGCCATGCAAATTGCCACAAAAAAGCTTTAGCCACTTATAGAACATCAATATTTTAGTAAAAAAGGCTAAAATCAGTCCGATTATTATTATCAGTTGCAGGCTCAAATCGAAATAGACGATGAACAGGACGAACGGAAAAAGGGTAAAACCGAGGTAATAGAGCAGCGTAGAATACGATTCAAGCCAAAGAGCCGTAGTGCTTCCGTCAAAAAAAATCCAACCCAATACGGAGTAGGTCGTCCACTTCAGGAACAGATAAAGGAGACTTGTCCCGATGTAAATGCCCAATAACATAAAAGGCGGGACGTGATGTACCAGTTCCGGACGGATGTCATTGCAGTAGTTGAACAGGCAGACTCCGGAGAGTATGCAGGTCTGTAGAATCAGTAGCAGCAGATAGCGCATATCACCTGCTGTCGAAGTCGCAAATATGCTGGTCCGCTCGCGGTGCAGCAAGAAATCCCTTACCAGTTGCAGCAAAAACCGGCGGCTGCGCGAAAGGACGTATGCCGACAGAAAGAAACAGCACAACAAGACCACGGCAATGCCGTCGTCCATCCGCAGAGAGTAAGGGATAGGGATACCTTCCACTCCGCCCGTCAACATCCATGCCATCACTTCGTTTGTCATATTGCTGCAAACTTACGTATGGATACATCCCACAAGGGGACGGTATGTATCAGTTCAACAGCTTCCCGGGGCGTTTCGGCCGTATGCCAGATGGCGCCGTGCCGTTCGCGCATGAAGTTCTCGTCTACCGCTTTCCGGAGCATATCGAGCAGCGGATTGAAGTAGCCTTTTACATTCAGTATGACTATCGGGTTCAGATATAGCCCCAGTTGCTTCCAGGTGATGATTTCGAGCAGTTCCTCCAGTGTGCCGCACCCGCCGGGCAAGGCAATGACGGCATCGCTCAGGTCTGCCATCAATTTTTTGCGCTCGTGCATATTTTCCACTTCGACGAGTTCGGTCAGCCCCGTGTGTTGCCAACCCTGTTCTACCATGAAACGGGGAATCACTCCGGTGACTTCTCCTCCGGCGGCAAGCACGGCATCGGCAGCGGCTGCCATGAGTCCCATGTTTCCCGCGCCATTGACCAGACGGATACGCCGCTGTCCAAGCAGCGTCCCCAGTTCGCGTGCCGTGTCAAAGTAAACGGGGGCGATTTTGGTGCTCGAGGCACTGTATACACATACGGAATCTATCTTGTTCATCGCCTTGTCTTATACCTTATATTATATGGTGGATGCAAAGGTAGGTGATTTCAGGGAGATTTGAAACGGGAGAGTCGAAATTCAGGTAAAGAACGGTGGAAAAATGCGATGAAAGCACACCGTTTTGCTTCTCCGTATGTATATAAATCGTATATTTGTGCGATTGTCGTACCCTACTAATATGAATAGACTATGATAACAAACCAATTGCTACATCCCGCCAGCATCGTGGTGGTGGGAGCTTCCAACAATGTACACAAACCCGGAGGAGCCATCTTGCGAAACCTGATTCATGGCGGCTATGGTGGCGAGCTACGTGCCGTCAATCCCAAAGAGGCTGAGGTGCAGGGTGTACAGGCGTATGCCGATGTACACGATATTCCCGATACGGACCTTGCCATACTCGCTATCCCTGCAGCTCTTTGTCCCGATGCGGTGGAGGTACTTGCTTCCGCGAAGCAGACACGCGCATTCATCATTCTTTCTGCCGGTTTCGGTGAGGAAACGCACGAGGGTGCGCTTCTGGAAGACCGCATTCTGGAGACGGTGAACCGCTACGGTGCTTCGTTGATAGGTCCCAACTGCATCGGTTTGATGAATACGTGGCATCACAGCGTATTCAGCCAACCCATTCCCAACCTGAATCCGCAGGGTGTCGACCTTATATCCAGTTCCGGTGCCACGGCGGTGTTCATTCTCGAAAGTGCTGTCACCAAGGGATTGCAGTTCAATTCCGTTTGGTCTGTGGGCAATGCCAAGCAAATCGGTGTGGAGGACGTATTGCAATATATGGATGAACATTTCGATGCCGAAAGGGATTCCCGCATCAAACTGCTTTACATCGAGAGTATTGCCGACCCCGACCGGCTGCTCTTCCACGCCGCTTCGCTGATAAAGAAGGGGTGCAGGATTGCCGCCATCAAGTCGGGTAGTAGCGAGAGTGGAAGCCGTGCCGCTTCATCACACACGGGCGCTATCGCCAGCAGCGACTCGGCTGTAGAGGCGCTGTTCCGTAAGGCGGGCATTGTGCGTTGTCACTCACGCGAGGAACTGACTACGGTGGGTTGTATCTTCACGTTGCCCGAATTGCGCGGAAAGAACTTTGCCATCATCACCCATGCGGGCGGACCGGGCGTGATGCTGACCGATGCCCTGAGCAAGGGTGGACTGAACGTGCCGAAACTGGAGGGTGCGCTTGCCGAGGAGCTGAAAAGCAAACTGTTTCCCGGTGCGGCAGTGGGCAATCCCATTGACATCCTCGCCACGGGTACGCCCGAGCATCTGCGCCTCTGCCTGGAGTACTGCGAAGAGAAGTTCGACGAGGTGGATGCGGTGATGGCCATTTTCGGTACGCCGGGACTGGTCACCATGTTCGAAATGTACGACGTGCTGCACGAGAAGATGCAGACTTGCCGGAAGCCGATATTCCCCATCCTTCCCTCCGTCAACACGGCGGGAGCCGAAGTGTCCGCTTTCCTTGCCAAGGGACACGTGAATTTTGCCGATGAGGTGACCTTGGGCACGGCGTTGTCGCGTATCGTGAATGCCCCACGTCCGGCAAATAACGAGATTGAACTTTTCGGAGTGGATGTGCCGCGCATCCGCCGTATCATCGATTCCATTCCCGGAGACGGCTACATCGAGCCGCATCAGGTGCAGGCTCTGTTGCGTTCTGCGGGTATCCCTGTAGTGGAGGAGTTCGTGTCGTCCGTCAAGGAAGAGGTGCTTGCCTTTGCCCGCCGCATCGGTTTCCCGGTAGTAGCGAAGGTGGTGGGGCCGGTGCACAAGTCGGATGTGGGCGGCGTGGTGCTGAACATCAAGAGCGAGCAGCACTTGGCGCTGGAGTTCGATCGCATGATGCAACTTCCCGAAGCGCACGCCGTAATGGTGCAGCCCATGCTGAAGGGCACCGAACTGTTCATTGGTGCCAAGTATGAGGAGAAGTTCGGTCATGTGGTGCTTTGCGGCTTGGGTGGCATCTTCGTGGAGGTACTGAAGGATGTATCTTCCGGTCTGGCGCCCTTATCGTACGCGGAGGCGTACTCCATGATTCATTCGCTGCGCGCTTATAAGATTATCAAGGGGACGCGGGGACAGAAAGGGGTGAACGAAGACAAATTTGCCGAAATCATCGTACGTCTCTCCACGCTGTTGCGCTTTGCCACGGAGATTAAGGAGATGGACATCAATCCGCTGCTGGCGACGGAGAAGCACGTGATAGCGGTGGATGCCCGCATCCGGGTTGAAAAAGGATGAGCCTTATCCTGCCCAATCTTCCCGGTCCAGGTTCCGGTAACCGATGGCTTCCGCCAAATGCGGGGGCCGTATCGGTTCGCTGCCTTCGAGATCGGCAATGGTACGTGCTACCTTCAGGATGCGGTCGTAGGCGCGTGCCGAGAGGTTGAGGCGGCTCATGGCGGTTCTCAGCAGTTCGAGGCCTTTGTCATCGGGACGGGCATGAAGGGAGAGCAATTTACTGTTCATCTGCGCATTGCAATACACGCCGGGGACATCGGCATATCGCGCGGACTGGATTTGACGGGCGCGCACCACGCGTTCGCGGATGGTGGCACTCGATTCGCCGGGACGGGCGTCTGATATTTTCTCGAAAGGGACGGGGATGACTTCAATCTGCAAGTCAATGCGGTCGAGCAGGGGACCGGAAATACGGCTCAAGTATTTCTGCACTTGTCCCGGACTGCATACGCAGGCTTTGGTCGGGTGGTTGTAGTAACCGCAAGGGCAGGGGTTCATGGATGCTACTAAGGTGAAGCTTGCCGGATACTCGACGTTGCACTTCACGCGGGAGATGGTGATTTTCCGGTCTTCCAGCGGTTGCCGCAGTACCTCGAGTACGTTCCGGTTGAACTCGGGTAGTTCGTCGAGGAATAGGACGCCGTTGTGTGCCAGGCTGATTTCTCCCGGTTGGGGAAAACTTCCGCCGCCTGTCATGGCGGTAGTGGAGATAGTGTGGTGCGGGTCGCGGAACGGGCGTTTGGAGATGAGTCCACCCTCTTGCCCCAGTTTTCCTGCGACGGAGTGTATCTTGGTCGTCTCAAGGCTCTCTCCCAACGATAGAGGCGGCAGGATGGAGGGGAGACGCTTGGCGAGCATCGATTTACCGCTACCGGGAGCACCTATCAGGAGAATGTTGTGCCCGCCTGCTGCCGCTACTTCCAAGGCGCGTTTCACGTTTTCCTGCCCTTTCACATCGGAGAAGTCCAGGTCGGAGCTGCTTTGCCGGGCGTAGAACTCTTTGCGGGTGTCGACGTATACCGGTTCTAATGCCTGCTTGCCATTGAAGAACTCGATGACTTCTTTCAGATTTCCTGCTCCGTAGACCTGCAGGTTGTTTACCACAGCGGCTTCCCGCGCGTTTTGTTTGGGGATGATGATACCTTCGAAGCCAAGTTCCCGTGCTTTTATGGCGATGGGTAGTGCTCCTTTGATGGGTTGCAGGCTACCGTCCAGGCTCAGTTCGCCCATTATCAGGTAGCGGCTCAATTTGTCTGATTGGATGACCCCGCTCGCACCCAGCATACCGATGGCAAGCGGCAGGTCGTAGGCGGAACCCTCCTTGCGGATGTCTGCCGGAGCCATATTGATGATGATGTTACTGGTCGGCATCCGGTAGCCGTTCACTTGCAGTGCGGAGATGATGCGTTGGTGGCTCTCCTTGACGGCAGAGTCGGGTAAGCCTACAAGATAGAACATACAACCTTTGGAACTGTTGACTTCGATGGTGATGAGGGTTGCGTCAATACCTTGAACAGCCGCTCCGAAAACTTTGATGAGCACGTAATTGATAATATTTAGTGAATATGATGGTTGCTGGTTGAGGATTGCCGCTTACCGTTTCCTTTTCTCTCTTTCCTTCTTTTCTTTTATCTTTTCCTCTTCTTCTATATCCTTGAGTTTCTTCTCTATCTCTTTTTCGCTCAGTCCTTTCCCTTCAATCCTTCCGGATGGGCTGAGCAGCACGTTGGCGGGCAAGGCTCTTATGGCAAGTTGCTTCACAAGTTCGGTGTCCCAGCCGGAGAGGCTGCAAACCTGTTTCCACTTCAAGGTATCTGTTTCGATTGCTTTTTGCCAGTTGGCTTTGTCAATGTCCAAGGATACTCCTAATAGGGCAAACTTTTTGTTCTTCTGCTCTTTCCGGTAGATTCTGCGGTAAACGGCATTGCTGTCACAGCTCGTCGTATCCCAAGATGCCCAGAAATGTATTAATAAGTATTGGTCCTTGAAGTCCGAACGACTTAGTTGCTTTCCTTGGGCATTGGGCAGGCGGAAATAAGGGATTGTCTTTCCGATAGCAGCTTTCTCTTCTTCCTGAATGCGGTTGAGCAGTTCGTCAATGTAAGGGCGGTCTTTCAACTCTCCCGTCATGTATTCGGTCAGCTTCTTGATTTGGGTGTAGTCAGGTTGTTCTTTTTGCACGAAATACTTATCCAGCAAATAGATGCTGGCCAAGGAAGAAGGGTGCTCCTTGATGAAGTCGCCCGCTTTCTCTTCCAATGCCTTTTCGGTGTGGATGCCCAATCCTTTCAGTTCCTTTTGGAATGCGCTTAGTTCTTCGTTGGGTGTGTTTCCGGTGATTTCCAGGCTTGCTGGTTCGGCAACGGAACCTTTTATCTGTATGTCATTTCCTTTGTCTATAAAGAGAGGGTATCGGTTGCCGTTGCTAAAGAGTAGCCAGACAGCCGCTAAAGTATCTGTAGAGAGCGTTTTTGAGAATCTGCCGTTCTCTGCAGGCAGCGTATCCATGCGGTCGTACATCTTGTCTGTACCATATATATATAAGGTGTCGTTCCCTAACCCTTTGATTTCTCCGCTCAGACTGGTGGTGTCGGGAGCCTTGCCGCCACAGGCGGATAGTATGATGGCAAGGAAACATACAAGATAAATATTCTTCATACGGCTTTCTTCTTCGTGATACGTTGCTGCGAAAGTAGTTCTTTTTGGTGTGAATAAAAAAGAAATGCCCGACATATTTCTATGCCGGGCATATCTTTTCATCGTATAATCTTAATTATTTGATGATATTCATGAAGTCTGCATTCGTGAAGTACTTGGAGAACTCCAGATCGGAAGCAGCTTTCTTAGCCAATGAAGAATCTTTGGCAACGGCTTTCTTCAGGTTGTCCATAGCCATGGAAGAGTTGTTGGTTCTTGCACCTACAACAGCCATCAGGTAGTCTGTGTAAGCGTCCGGCTTAGCGATGTTGGACAGGGTGTTCTTAGCCTTGTTGTAGTCCTTAGCCAGGATTTGTGCCAAAGCTGCGCTGTTTGTCTTCGTGTCGCCGAATGCGTTGACAGCTCTGTCGTATTGACCTTGAGCTACGTACAGGTTACCCAAAGCTTCGTTCAGTTCTTTAGCGCCTGAAGCCTTGCCTAAGTAAGATTCGGCAGCTGCCTTGTCACCCTTGGTCAAAGCGATAAGACCCATGTTCATGTTAGCTTCAGCAGAATTCTTGATAGACAGAGATTTCTTGAAGTAGCTTTCAGCCTTGTCAAGGTTACCGGCCTGGTAAGCCAGCTTACCGAGGTTGTTGAATGCACGGTAGTCGTTCGGATAAATCTGAGTAGCTTTTGTGAAGATAGCTTCTTGCTTGGCAGGATCGTTAGTCAAAGTAGTTGCATAGAGCAGTTCTTCGATGTTCAGCTGCTTGGCATCGCTGGCAGCCAAAGCTGCGATTTCTTCGTCAGACTTGCCGATAACGTCGTAGTTCAAAGTCAGGCGAGAACGACGCAGTTGCGGCAGGATTTCTTCAGCCAATGTCTTATATACAGAAGAGATGTTCTTGATTTCCTGTTCTCTTTGTTCGGGGTCAGAGTACATTGACAGCACGCGGAGAATCAGTTCTTTGTCTTGGATGTTGGATTTACCTACCAGTTCCTGGAAACCTTCCCAGTCTTGTGCAGTATATTTAGTATCTACAGCAGCGTCGATTTTGCCTTTCTTCAAGTCTTTGTTGATGACTTTGGCTGTGTTGTTCTGACGGTTTTCTGCCAAACCAGTGTTCAGCTTGACACCACCATCGGGAGAAGCGTATGCGGAGATTTCGATGTTGCTGATTTTCTTGTTGGCTGCATCGTTTACGTTCTTCACTTCTTCGTTGAATGCCTTGGCAGTCTTCAATTCGCTTGCACGAACGTTGGCCTGTTGGATCAAGAACATGATGTTTGCGTCATATTTCTCTTTGATGATGCGTTGGAAAGCGTCGTCGCCGTTGGCGGGGTTGGCGCTGCCCAAAGTCTGGCCGAGCAGTTCGGAAGTAGAGATAACACCGTCAGCTACTTTTACGGCAGGGATAGTAACTTCTTTGTTGCCGATTTTGGCTTTGAATTCCAGATACAGTTCGGATTTAGCCATTTCGGGAACATAGTCGAAAGAAGTTCTCATTGTGTAGCTACCACCAAGCTTGTAAGAGATAGTCTGGTCGTTGCCTTCCACTTTCTCGCCTTGGAATACGGTGGGCTGACCTTTAGCTTCGCCGCCTTCCCATCTCAAAACCGGAGTAACTTCCACAACAGCTTTTTTCTTGAAGTACTTTTCGGGGAACTTACCGTTAATCGTAGCAGGTACTTTGCCACCTACGGCTTCCAATACTTGCGGAGTCACTGTGAAATAGTCGGAAGACAATTCACCCATTTTGCTGCATGATGTCAAAACAGCAACAAGTGCCACTAACAAAGGCAGATACAATTTTTTAGTCATTTTAGATATAAATTAATTGTTTGTAATTGAAATTTATTCATTCACAATAAGTTGCTATACTCCTATATATATAGCTTTGCAAAGATATTAATTCTCTTGGCAATCTGTTAATAATACTATCACATTTATTATAATTTAATAAACCCTATGCTCTTTGCGGTATTTGATGTTGCGCGGATGGTGTTCGATGATTTCACTTCGGAGCATATTCCGGTCGATATGTGTGTAAATTTCCGTGGTGGCGATGGATTCATGTCCCAGCATACATTGGATGGCACGCAGATTGGCGCCGCCTTCCAGCAAATGGGTGGCAAAGGAGTGGCGGAACGTGTGCGGACTGATGTTTTTGGTGATGCCGGCTTTCTCGGCGAGTTCTTTAATCAGGTGAAACACCATGATGCGGGAGATGTTATTGCCCCAGCGTGCCAGGAATACGTAGTCTTCGAATCCTTTTTTGATTTTCCCTTGGTTACGGTCCAGAAGCCAGTATTTTATCTCTTTGATGGCACGGGGGGAGATGGGGACCAGGCGCTGCTTGCTGCCTTTGCCTTCCACCTTGATGAACCCTTCTTCGAAATAGAGGTCGGAAAGCTTCAGGTTGCATAGCTCCGACACGCGCAGTCCGCAGCTGTACAGTGTCTCCAGAATGGCCCGGTTGCGTTGTCCTTCGTTCTTGTCCATGTCTACGGCGGAAATGATGTTGTCTATTTCTTCTACGGTGAGCACTTCCGGTATTTTGAACCCTATTTTGGGACTTTCCAGCAGTTCGCTGGGGTCGGCTTCCTGATAGTCGGCGATGACCAGGAAGTGGAAGAACGACTTGATGCCGGAGAGTATGCGGGCTTGCGAACGGGGATGGATGCCGATGTCGTGCAGGCCTGCGGCAAAACGTTGCAGGTCGTCCAGCGTGACGTCCGTCACCTCGATGGCTTCTCCTTCGAGAAAGTGCAGCAGCTTCTGCAAGTCCGTCATGTAGGCGTCCTGTGTGTTGGGCGAAAGCGATTTCTCCAGTTTGAGATATTGCTGGTACTTTCTGATTATCACCGCCCTTTTCTCCTTATTCGTTGATTTTTCTTCCGCTTTCATTACTTTTCACTATCTTTGCGACCTGAAAGAACGTTTTCTGTGGACAAAGGTATAAAAAAATGTGTTATGAGGATACAGATTATTAACGGTCCCAACATAAATCTGTTGGGAAAGCGCGAACCTTCCATTTACGGCAGTGTCACTTTTGAGGACTATCTTGCCGAGCTCCGCAGCAGGTATGCGGATGTGCAAATAGATTATTTCCAGTCCAACATCGAGGGAGAGCTAATAGACAAGATTCAGCAGACAGGGTTTGAGGCGGACGGCATCATCCTGAACGCGGGTGCCTACACGCACACGTCCATTGCGCTGCAGGACGCAATCCGTTCGGTCACCGCTCCGGTGATTGAGGTGCATATCTCCAATGTGCACGCACGCGAACCGTTTCGCCACGTGTCTATGATAGCTTGTGCTTGCCGGGGTGTCATCTGCGGCTTTGGGCTGGACTCCTACCGCTTGGCGCTGGAAGCACTGGGAAAATGAAGAATGAGGAATGAGGAATGAAGAATCAGATGCTGTTTCCGCAATCCGTCATTCTTCATTCTTCATTTTCCATGCTTAATTCTTCATTCTTAATTTTTAATTCTTCATTCTTCATTAATATAAAATAGGTATAAGATTATGCAGTTGAAACAGACGAAAATCGTCGCAACAATTTCCGACCAGCGTTGCGATGTTGATTTTATAAAGCAGTTGTTCGATGCTGGTATGAACGTGGTGCGTATGAATACGGCTCATGCCGGTCGCGAGGGTTTTGAGAGGCTGATAGCCAATGTGCGCTCGGTTTCCAACCGTATTGCCATCCTGATGGACACGAAAGGTCCCGAGGTGCGCACGACTGTCCTTGCCGAACCTCTCCCCTTCAAGGCAGGCGACCGCGTGAAGGTGGTGGGCGACCCCGACCGGCAGACTACCCGCGAATGTATTTCCGTTTCTTACCCCAACTTTGTAAACGACCTGAGTGTCGGTGGCCATATCCTTATCGATGACGGTGACCTGGAACTGCTTGTCGTGGAGAAGAATGCGGACCACCTGCTCTGTGAGGTGCAGAATGAAGCCACCCTGGGTAGCCGCAAGAGCGTCAACGTGCCGGGTGTACGCATCAACCTGCCCTCGCTGACGGAGAAAGACCGTAACAATATCCTCTACGCCATCGAGAAGGACATCGACTTCATCGCCCACTCCTTCGTGCGCAACCGGCAGGACATCCTTGACATCAAGGCCATCCTCGACGCCCACCACAGCGACATCAGAATCATTGCCAAAATTGAGAACCAGGAGGGTGTGGACAATATCGACGAGATTCTTGAAGTGGCCGACGGTGTTATGGTAGCACGCGGCGACTTGGGCATTGAAGTGGCGCAAGAGCGTATCCCGGGTATCCAGCGTGTGCTGATTCGCAAATGTATCTTGGCTAAGAAGCCGGTGATTGTCGCTACGCAGATGCTCCACACCATGATTTCCAACCCGCGTCCCACCCGTGCGGAGGTGACGGACATCGCCAACGCCATCTACTACCGTACGGACGCCTTGATGCTGAGCGGCGAGACTGCCTATGGCAAATACCCGCTTGAAGCCGTCCAGACCATGACGAAGGTTGCTGCCCAGGCGGAGAAGGACAAACTGTCGGACAACGACATCCGTATCCCGCTGGACGAGAACAGCAACGATGTGACCGCTTTCCTTGCCAAGCAGGCCGTGAAGGCGACTACGAAACTGAAAATCCGTGCCATCATCACCGACAGCTACAGCGGCCGTACCGCCCGCAACCTTGCCGCCTTCCGTGGCAAGTATCCCGTCATCGCCATCTGCTACAAGGAGAAGACCATGCGCCACCTGGCACTGTCGTATGGCGTAGAGGCCATCTATATGCCCGAACTTGCCAACGGACAGGAGTACTACTTCGCCGCTCTCCGCCGCCTGCTTCAGGAAGGGCGTCTGCAACCTACCGACATGGTGGGCTACCTGAGTAGCGGCAAGGCAGGCACGCAAACCTCCTTCCTCGAAATCAACGTGGTGGAAGATGCGCTGAAGCACGCCGAAGACTGCGTGTTGCCGAACAGCAACAGATACTTGTAAAATTATAAATTGAGAATTGAGAGTTGAGAAATGATACTCCGGGTATTATCTCTTGTTGCCCCAAGTAACATTTCTCAACTCTCAATTCTCAATTCTCAATTTATATGACTTTAGACGAATACATCCTACAGCACATTGATGAAGAGGGCGATTATCTGAAAGCCCTTTACCGCGACACGCATCTCAAACTGCTCTACCCCCGTATGGCGTCGGGCCATCTGCAAGGGCGTATGCTCAAGATGTTTGTCCGGATGATACGTCCCCGCCAGGTGCTGGAGATAGGGACGTACAGCGGATACTCCGCACTCTGCATGGCGGAGGGGTTGCCGGAAGGCGCGATGCTGCATACGTTTGAAATCAACGACGAGCAGGAAGACTTCACCCGTCCCTGGCTGGAAGGCTCGCCCTATGCCGATAAGATAAAGTTCTATATAGGCAACGCGCTGGAGCTTGTGCCCCGGTTGGACATCACGTTCGACCTCGCTTTCATCGACGGCGACAAGCGCCGCTACATCGACTATTACGAGATGGTGCTGACACGCCTTTCGGAAGGCGGCTATATCATTGCCGACAACACCTTGTGGGACGGGCACGTACTCGAGGAACACCCGCACCGCACGGACCTGCAGACCATCGGGATAAAGGCCTTCAACGACCTGGTTGCCGCCGACTCCCGTGTGGAGAAGGTGATACTGCCGCTGCGCGACGGGTTGACAATCATACGCAAGAAATGATGTTTGTCGCTACTTCTTGAGCAGCCGCCTGCTCAGGTAGCGCACCGGATACCACACCGACAGGAATCCGACAGCGATGACCGTCGCCAGCACCACGGCGATGTCCGTCGCGTGTACGCTCACCGGATAGGCGTCCACCACGAAACTCCCGTTGCCGCCCCCCAGCGAAATCAGTCCGAACCGTTGTTGCAGGAAGCACAGCAGCAGTCCCAGCACAATGCCGACAACGGCTCCGAACACCGAAATCAGCCGTCCCTCGAAGAGGAAGATGCGGGCTATCAGCCGGTCGTCGGCACCGAGGTTGCGCAGCGTCTCCACGTCCTCGCGCTTGTCCAGTATCAGCATGGACAGCGAGCCGATGACGTTGAAGCACGCCACTGCGAGGATGAAGGTGAGGAACAGGTAGGAGATGAGCTTCTCAATCTCCATGATGCGGAACACGTCCGCCTGCTGTTCGTAGCGGTTCTGCACCACGAAGCGCTCGCCCAGGATGCGTGCCATCTCCTTCTGCACGGCGTTGGGGTCGCTGCCCGGCTTCAGCTTCAGCTCGATGGCGGAGACCTCCGTGTCGTAGTCGAACAGCCGCCGCGCGAAGCCGAGCGAGGTCAGTATGTAGCGGGCGTCGTACTTCTGCTGGTTGACGACGAACACGGCTCCCGGCGAGAACAGGTAGTCGCGGTTGAAGGCTGCCGCCGGATTGGCGATGTTGACGCGCGCGTTCCGCCGTGGCGCATACACCTGCAGCGGGTCTACGAACTGGATGCCCGTGCCCAGTTCGGACATCAGCTCCACGCCCATGAAGCCGTAGTCCACGACGGAGTCGTTCAGCACGAACGCTCCCGTGCCGTGCAGCAGGCTGTCTATGGAGGTCAGCCGCTCGAAGTTCTCCTCCACGCCCTTGATGACTGCCATCGTCTGGCGGTTCTTGTATTGCACCATCGCGTTCTCTTCCAGCGTCTCCGTCCAGATGTCCACTTCGGGCAGGGCGCGCACCTGCCGCACGCACGCTTCCCGTGGGTCGAACACTTTCCCCTCGCGGGCGGTGATTTTCAGCTCCGGGTCGAAAGCCGTGAAGAACGCCGCCACCATGTCCTGGAAACCGTTGAACACGGAAAGCGTGCACACCAATGCCAGGGTGGCCAAGGCTACCCCGCACACCGATACGCCGGAGATAATGTTGATGGCATTGTGCTTCTTCTTCGAGAAGAGGTAACGGCGGGCTATATAGAAGGGAAGGAAGGAGGGTGCTATAGTTCTATAGTGATTAGTGATTAGTGATTAGTGGTTGGTGGCTGGTGGTTGGTGGTTGGTTCTATAGTGATTAGTGATTGGTTCTATAATGATTAGCAGCTGAATGAATTAACCACCCGTATCGTATACATCCACTACTAATCACTAATCACTATAGAACTACAGAACTATAGAACTAACCAGGTTCTATTTCAGCAGTTCGTCTATTCTTTCCAGATAGTCCAGCGAGTCGTCCACGAAGAATTTCAGTTCGGGGATGATGCGCAGCTGGTGGCGTACGCGCGTGCCCAGTTCGAACCGGATGGATTTCATGTTGGCGTTGACGTTCTTGATGATTTCCTCGCTCTTTTCGGAGGGGAAGACGCTGAGGTAGGCGCGTGCCACGCTCATGTCGGGGCTGATGCGTACGGCGCTGACTGAAATCAGCGTGCCGGGCATCGATTTGGTCTGCAACAGGAAGATGTCGCTCAGCTCCTTTTGGAGCAGACGGGCTATTTTGTTCTGTCTGGTAGTTTCCATACGCTGTCGTTTTTCTTGATTCGATGGGCAAAGTTACTGAAATATATCGTTCTGACAGTGGTTTTCACCGTTTTTTTATCCGATTCCTTGCGGAAGGGCAGGCGGAAGGTCAGGGAGCGGGGCGGGGAGTTGGGGAGTGGACGGGCGAAGGCTGGGGGCTGATGCTGTCCGTCTTATGGACTAACGGCATCAGCTCTATGGATGGATTGCTTCAAACCCGTACTTTGATAATCTCAAACCCGTACTTTGATTGCTTCAAACCTATGGATAGATGTCCTGTTGACAGTAATGAACAGCCCTGTTGACAGCAGTTGACAGGCCTGTTGACAAGTGTAGACAGCCCTGTTGACTGTTGTCAACATCCCATCAAACTACGGGTTTAAGATAATCAAACCACGGGTTTGAGGTAATCAAAGTAGGGGTTTGGGACAATCCGCCTATAGACTTGCGACTATCCATCCGAAGGGACGGCACAATCCGTGCAAGGGACGGACGCACTCCTCCGGCCGCCTACTCCTTTTCGGGATAGCGCATATTCTCCTCCTGCATCTGCTCCAGCACCTCGTGCAGGTACTTGGCAGACTCCCACCGTGCCATGGGCAGGTCGTGGAGCAGGTAGTTGCCGCAATCCTGCGGGGCGGCGCCGGGCACTTCGCCCTCGTATCCGGCTACGAAACGGAACGTCTCCTGCATCAGCGGCACGATGTCCTGCGGCTGCAGGTCGCCCTTCATCAGTAGGTAGTTGCCGGTGAGGCAGCCCATGGGACCCCAATAGACGATTTTGTCCTGCCACTGCGGCTCGTTGCGCAGGTAGGTGGCGGCAAGGTGCTCGATGGTGTGCAGGGCGCCCTGGCCTAGGGCGGGCTCGCGGTTGGGTTCTTTCATGCGGATGTCGAAGGTCGTGATGACTTCTCCATTTACTTCATCCTTGCGCGATACGTAAATGCCGCGCAGCAGGCGGATGTGGTCGATAGTGAAACTAGGAATCTTTTTCATTGAATGATGGGGTGTGTGGGATTTATGATTTATGATTTATAATTTATAATTTATGATTTATGGGGTCGGGGCTCGGGGTGCCGGGCAGGGTGGAGAGGAAGCTCCACGTGGTGCGGAAGGAGCGTTCGGCCATCGTGCCCCAGAAGTCGGCGTACTGCGCGGCGTGGTCGTCTACGCCCGGCGTGTCGCTGACGATGCGGAAGCTGAGGAAGGGGACGGCGTAGAGATGGCAGGTCTGTGCAATGGCGGCGGACTCCATGTCGACGGCAAGTCCCTCGGGAAAGCGCCGCTTGATGACGTCCAGCTCGGCACGGTTGGTGATGAATTGGTCGCCCGTGCAGAGCAGCCCGCTGTGGATGCGGCTCTCCAGTCCGGTGTCGTTCAGCGACAGGGCGTGCTGCAACAGGGGGGCGTATCCTTTGTAGAAGGCGGGGAGGCTCTGCACTTGCCCGTACGCGTTGCCCTCGCCGCACCACACGTCGTGGTACACTATCCGCTCGCTCACCACTACGTCCGTCACCTTCAGGCAGGCGTCGATGCCGCCCGCCACGCCGGTGCTGACCACGCAGTCCGGGGCGAAACGGCGTATCAGTTCCGCCGTGCCCACCGCCGCGTTCACCTTGCCGATGCCGCACTGCGTGAGTATCACGCGGTTGCCGCCGAGCGTTCCTTCCACATAGCGGAAACGGCCGTCGCCCGTCTCCTTCTTCTCCTGCAAGCGCTCCACCAGTCGGCGGTGCTCGCTGTCCATTGCGCTGATAACACCGATTTTCATTAATTTTGAATTTTGAATTTTGAATTATGAATTATGAATTATGAATTATGCCTTTCGGGCGGGCAAAGGTACGATATTTCTTGGTGATTTATGATTTATGATTTATGATTTATGCCTCTCGGGTGGGGAAAGGTGCGTGATTTCAGCATATTTATCTGTCGGGCTGGTGCATAAGTCAATATTTATACCTAAGTTTGCCGCCGGTTTCCGCTTTCTCCGAAAGCACAAGGCATAACTCATAATTCATAATTCAAAATTCAAAATTAATGAAGAAGTTCCTTCCCGACCTGATTGCCATCCTGGCATTTGTCCTGCTCTCTTTCGCCTATTTCTTCCCGGCGGACATCGAAGGGCGTATCCTGTTCCAACACGACACGGCCGCCGGTGCCGGTGCCGGACAAGAAGCGAAAGCCTACTACGAAGAGACCGGCGAGCGTACGCGCTGGACCAACTCGCTCTTCGGCGGAATGCCGACCTACCAGATAGCGCCGTCGTACGACTCGACCGTCCCCCTGCAGTGGACGCAGAAGACGTACCAGCTCTTCCTGCCCGCCTACGTCAACCTGACGTTCATGCTGATGCTGGGGTTCTACATCCTGCTGCGCGCATTCGGCCTGCCGGCATGGCTGGCGGGCTTGGGCGGCATCGTGTGGGCGTTCTCGTCCTACTTCTTCATCCTGATTTCGGCGGGACACATCTGGAAGTTCATCACCCTCGCCTACGTGCCGCCCACGATAGCGGGCATCGTGCTTGCCTACCGCGGCAGGCTGCTGGCGGGCGGCATCGTGACGGCGCTCTTCCTTGCCCTGCAAATCATGGCGAACCACGTGCAGATGTCCTACTACTTCCTGTTCGTCATCCTCTTCATCGCAGGAGCCTACTTCGAGGAGGCGTGGCGCGGCAAGACGCTCCCCCGATTCTTCAAGGCAAGCGCCGTGCTGGTGGTCGCAGCCCTCGTGGGCGTGGCGGCGAACCTTTCCAACCTCTACCATACCTATACCTACAGCAAGGAGACCATGCGCGGCAAGAGTGAACTGGTGCAGACCGGCGACGCCGCCAAGCAGACCAGCAGCGGACTGGACCGCGACTACATCACCAACTGGAGCTACGGCATCGGCGAGACGTGGACGCTGCTCGTGCCCAACTTCAAGGGCGGTTCGTCTGCCGCTCCCCTCAGCCAGAGCGAGACGGCGATGGAGAAGGCGAACCCGATGTACGGCAGCCTCTACGGCTCGCTCCCGCAATACTTCGGCAACCAGCCCTGGACGGCAGGACCGGTCTACGTGGGCGCGTTCGTCCTCTTCCTCTTCGTGCTGGGCTGCTTCATCGTACGCGGCCCGTTGAAGTGGGCGCTGATTGGTGCCACCTTCTTCTCCATCGTCCTGGCATGGGGTAAGAACTTCATGCCGCTGACGGACTTCTTCATCGACTACGTGCCGATGTACAACAAGTTCCGCGCCGTGTCGTCCATCCTCGTCATCGCGGAGTTCACCATACCGTTGCTCGCCGTCTTCGCCCTGAAGCGCGTGCTCGACGAGCCGGACATCCTGAAACGTGAAAAGCGCGCCGTCGCCGCCAGCTTTGCGCTCACGGCAGGCGTGGCGCTGCTGCTTGCCGTCGCGCCGGGCAGCCTGGGCTCGGACTTTGTTCCCGCGCAGGAGGCGCAGATGTTGCAGAATGCCGCCGACCGGGGGATGATACCTGCCAATGAGCTTTCCGGCATCCTCGCCAACTTGGGCGAGATGCGCGCCGCGCTTGTCAGTGCCGACGCCCTGCGCAGTTTCCTCATCATCGGTATCGGCTGCGCCCTGCTCGGGCTTTATGCGAAAGGGAAACTGCGCGCCCCGCTTGCCGTTGCAGGCATCACCCTGCTCTGCCTGGGCGATATGTGGAGCGTGAACAAACGCTACCTGAACGACAGCCAGTTCGTCTCCGGCTCCATCCGGACGGAAACGTTCAGCGAGACCGCTGCCGACAAGCAGATTCTGCAAGACAAGAGTCCGGACTACCGCGTGCTGAACTTCGCCACCAACACCTTCAACGAGAACAACACCTCCTACTGGCACAAGAACATCGGCGGATACCACGCCGCCAAGCTGCGCCGCTACCAGGAGCTGATAGACCGTCATATCTCGCCCGAAATGCAGGCTGCCTACCGGGAGATAGCCGCCGCAGGCGGAGCGATGGACAGCGTGGACGCCTCCAAGTTCCGGGTACTGAATATGCTGAACGCGAAGTACTTCATCTTCCCCGCCGGAGAGCAGGGAGAGACCGTTCCCGTCCTCAACCCCTACGCCAACGGTAACGCCTGGTTCGTGCGCGACGTGCGGTATGTAGACAATGCCAATGAAGAGATTGAAGCCCTGGGCACGATTCTTCCCGCCGAGACCGCCGTTGTCGACATCCGTTTCAAGGACGCGCTGAAGGGGACGGCCGAAGCCTGCAAAGACAGCCTTTCCACCATCCGCCTGACAAGCTATGCGCCCAACCGCCTGGTCTACGAGACCGCGAACACGGGCGACGGCATCGCCGTCTTCTCCGAGATATACTATCCGGACGGCTGGCAAGCCACCATCGACGGAGCGCCTGCCGAACTGGGACGTGCGGACTATGTGCTGCGCGCCTTGTACGTCCCCGCCGGCAAGCATACCATCGAAATGCGCTTCGACCCCAAGAGCCTGCACGTGACGGAAAGCATCGCCTACGGAGCATTGGCGCTGATGGTCATCGGAGCCGCGGTAATTGTGCTGGCGGCACGCAGGAGGTGTGTGAAGTAATATTTGCCTTAGGCAACCGGTTTTAGTTGGGGCAGTTCACCACGTACACCCATGTCGACGATTTATGGGGTGACGTGGAAATGACCACCGTCACCGCCCCTTTGGTGAAATGGAAGGGAATGGTGAACTTGTCCTTCACGCTGCGGTTGGGACCCACCAGGATTCTGCCGGAGGTGTCGGGACCGTCATAGACCGTGAGGAGGTCGGGCTCACTGTAGAAGTCGCCCGAGATAGAAGCGTTCCCTTCTTCCTGCCCCATGCCGTAAGAGCGCTGGTGCTTCATTTCATTGGTCTGCTTGGGCGTGTTCTGTCCTCCGCTGCAAGGCGGAAGGTCCATGCGTAGCGGGATGTCGCGCCGCTCCTGGCTGACGCGCAGGTAGTCCCAGTCGCGGTTGTCCACTTTCGTCCGGTTGGTGGTGTATCCCTTGCGTGAGGCCACGATGGAGATGCGTTCGTACTTGCGCATCGTGACATCGAACTCGCCGTTCCCGCTGTTGGAGGGCTGCATCCTTCCGCTTTCCGAACCGCTCACCAGCAGGTGGCAGTCGGGCAACAGGACGTTTGCTTTCTCCTTACGCACGGTGCGGAACCTCAGCGTCTCCATCACAGGGCGCATACGTATCTTTTTCTCATCGTCTTTAATCTCCTTGAACAGGGGGAAAGCAGACTGTTTGGGATAGTAGGCCGGATTCTTGGTGGAGACAATCTCTACACGGTCGTCTTCCATCGCCGAGACGGGGAAGATGCCGTTGCGGTTGCTCGTCTCAACGGCCCGTTCTTGTTTCCCGTCGGGGTGGGTGAGGAGAATCTCGTTGCGTACGCCTGCAATGGGGGCACCCGAAATGCTGTCGATGTTGATGAACTCCTGCAGGTAGGGTTCGGGCTCCAGCCATATCGTGCGCACGTCGTCGTTTTGTCGGTTGAATTTCTCTACTGTCCACGGGCCGCTCTCCAACTGCCCCTCTTTATAGTGGGTCTTGGTGGCGGTGATGGAAATGGTGGAGAGGACAAAGGCGTCGTCGTATACCGCTATGCCCTTGCCGTCGATGCTGGTCTTCACGTTGCGCGTGGTGGTTGTCCGGCTGTTGCCGGGATGGGTGAGCGACACCGTGCAGACGGCATCGGGGATGGGTTGGCTGGTGGTTTTGCTCTTCACGAAGAAGGTGAACCGCTCTTTCAGGGGGCGGAGGCGGAGCGCCATGCTGTCGCTGGCTTGCTTCAGCAACTGGCAAGAGACCTCGGAGTGAATGGTATCGGCATAGCCGTAGCATTTTCCTACGAGCTGCTTCATCACCGAACAGTAGCGCATCTGCGGCATCGTGGCAATGCCCGAGGCATCTGCCATGGCCGAGTCAGTCTTCACTTTGCCTTGCTCTGCATATTGGTAGACGAGTACGCCATCGGGCAGGACATCGCCCGTCTCTTTGTCTACAAGCATGATGTGCAGGTCTTCAAGCCGGGGCTGCATGGGCAGGTCGGCACGCCGGGTATAGTGGAAGTTGAACTTCTCATCGGCGGCGGCATGGCAATCGCTCTTGGCAGTGAAGGAAACTTTGCTCAAACAACGGAATACATAGCCGTACACGCTGCAAGGCAGTTTCTCGAAGACGGCTACTCCGGTAGAGTCGGTCTGCTGCGTGCGGTGTACCTCTTCCGTGGCCAGGAATTGCCCGTCGGACCATAGGAAACGGGCTTGATAGGTCATCTCTACCGGTTGGCCGGCGATGGCGAGGCGGCCTTCGGGCTCGTAGCATTTCACGGTAATCTCCTTTTCGCACCTGATGAACAGCAAGAGCGGGAGTAGCAGGAGGAGCAACAGCCACCAAGGACGTCTGCGCTTGTGGCGCAACTGTAGGGTATACAGATTGTACTCTTCGTTGTATTTCACTCTATGAGTGAAATGTATACGGCTAAATCGGTTGTCTTTGCTCATACCATTATTTCTTTTGAGACGTCGTATCGTGTAAATCGTGCGATTGTTGGTATTCGGACGATATATCGAATGTTATTTTATACTTTTCCTTGTTGGTGAACCATTCTTTGGGAATATGGCAATAGCCCTCGGCATCAGTACGTAGTTGTACTTCTCCCTTCTTCTTGGTGTGGAGCATGAAATCCATGTCTGCCAGCGGATAACCGCCGTAATCGAGCAGCCGGAGGTCTACAAATTCAGGCTTTGGGTCGGGTTCGGGATCCGGGTCTGGGGCGGGTTCCGGATCTGGTTCAGGCTCAGGTTCCGGCTCAGGGTCAGGGGGAATTGTCTCCGATGAAAAGACGAAACGCAAGCGTTGGTCGGCATACTGGGGTGTTTGCTGTTGGGTTTCGTTTTGATAAGAGACTTCGCAAGCGGTTTGTGGTTGGAGTATGTCTCCATCTATCGACCCCGCCAAAGGTATTTGAAGCGATGCGTTTCCCGTCTCTCCCGTCAGTGGATAGGTCTTGCCATTGAAGGTCACCATGCAGTTGAATTGCTGTACGGGAACGCCATCCACCGTCACGGCCACATCTACATGGAAATATCGGGTGAGGTTGAACACATATTCTTTCCTTCCCTTCTCTACCACCAGTGTAAACGCCCTTCCTTTGGACAGTTCGATGGTCAGTTCCTTTCCCACAGGCAGGGGATTGTCTATCGTGAACCAGCCATCGGCCGAGGTGACCCGTTGATAACCGGCCAACTGGAAGATAAAGGCGGGAAGCAGTGTCTCTTCCCATTGAAAGGCAATCTTGACTTCCTGCATTTCGATGTGTGTGTATCCGGTCGTGAGGTCGATGCAAGCAGCCTGATTGGGGTAGGCATAGCCCCATGCCACGAGCGCGATGTCATAATCCGTGCCGTTCTCGCGGTAATAGATATACTTCTTGTCGGGTATCGACAGCAAGCTCTGCTTCAGTGGTGATGACTCGAGAGCCGTTGCCAATGCATTTCTGCGCTTGCGGAAAATCTCGGCTACTACGGCCCCTTCGTCAGCGGAGGCTTCGCTATACGACTTCCAGTCATTGCCGGGTAATGTCCATTGCAGGTAGTCTACTCCTGTCTCCGGTTCGGGATAGAGCAGGCGTGCCTGTTGCGCCATGGGCGTAATCAGTTGGCTGATTTTCTGAATGGGAAAGCGTTGGTCGATGAGCCGGACAACTTCTCCTATTTGTAGTTTGATATTCATATTGATGGAGAGTTAGAGTGACACATCCATGCCAATACAAGCAGCCAGAGCACCAGGCACAAGGGTACTGTGATTAAGAAACTTCTATGTAGCGTTTTGTGCCTGAACAGCCACATACCCATACTTGCACCATAAGCCCCGCCTATCACAGCCAAGCCCAATAGTACAAATTCGGGGATACGCCAACGATGGTAGTGTGCACGTCGTTTATCTATCGCATAGATGCCGAAAGAGAGGATGTTGATAAGAAACAGATAAGTATAAAACAGAAATTCTAAATCGCTCATAATAGTAAATCGGTATAACGGGGTTCAGTGCCCGGAGCACTGAACCCACAGGGGTGATACAAAATAACGATGACGGGTCAGCTCCAAAGCATTCCCGCGCAGATGCAGTAGGTGATGTAGACCAGAAAGAGAATGCCCAATGCCATCAGCCCTTCAAGCAGATACGTCCACCAAGGCGTGGAGTCGTGGGGAGGCGGCACGGAGTCTTTTTTCAACGAGAAGTCGAACCGGTTCACCCCTTCAGTCAAAGGGCGGCTTAGACTCACCCCGTCTACGGTAATTGTACACGCTGCTGTAGAATCGGTTATAAAGAAATCTGCGGTAGAGGCATATCCTTGTTCATCGCATATAAGCGTACTTTGACGACCGGCGTATTCCATGCTGACATTTGCCTTATCATAGGGTGCGCCATTGAGTGTGACAAATACTTCCACGACGGCTCGGGGGGGATCGAACTGAATTTCTTTCTCTTCTCTCTTTCTTCTCTCCTCTTCCTCCTGTTCTTTACGTTTTTTCTCTTCCTCAGCCTTCCTTCTTTCTTCCTCTTGGCGTTTCTTTTCTTCTTCCTCTTTACGCCTTTTTTCTTCTTCCTCCTCTCTTTTCTTCCTTTCCTCGTCTTCGTCAATGTCGGGCTTGGGAGTGTTGAAGGCAAAAAGAATCTTATCCATTCCGGACGTTACGGTGATATGCCTGCGTTCATCCTCTACCTCCACGTCAAACTGGTAGCCTATGGGAAGTTCACCTACCTTGAGCAATCCTTGTTCATCGGTCGTGCGGGAGAAGCCGTTGAGCAAAAGGGGCTGTCCGACCATCGGCAGGCCGTCTTTCTCCACGCCGATGACAACATTGGCCGTCTCTTTATTATTCACATGATCGCCAATGGCCGGTCCGTTGCCTATGCGCTCGGGGTAACGGTAACCCCAAGCGGTGAGACGAATAGTCAGATGCCTTGTAGGGTCTTGCCGATAGTATACATAGTTGTCGTCAGGTACGGTCAGTATCTTCTGGGCCATGGCTTGGTTGGCTCCAAAGCGTTGTGCCACCATCTGCTGGCGGTGTAACAACTCACGCCGCACTTCTTGTGCGGTAATCAGGTCGGCTTGCGCCAACGGTAACCATCCCTCGCCGGGAAGTTCCCACTGAAGATACTCATGTCCGGGCGTACGCTCAGTGAACAGCTGTTCATCGCCATCGCCCAATTGCTTTTTCAGTGCTACGTACACCTTATCATAGTCATCACCGATAAGGCAGAATACACCGGCCGATTTAATCTTTATGTTCATCTTCCTTCCGTTTTTTTTGATTCGTATTAGGGTATCAATGCCATAATCTTATCGGCTATGGCATTGGGCTGCACACAGTTCGCGGCAAGGCTCTCTCGATAGGCTTTCGACTGTTCTTTCAGCCAGGGGATTTCGTCGAGCGCTGTGATAAGGTTTGATTCCTTTTCCAATTTATCCAACGTAGCCTGTACCAATGGCCAGGCAAACTGATGCTCTGTCTCGTTGTGTATTGCTCCCTGTACGGCCTTGATGACATCTTGAAAGATTTCTACCGTCACTGCATAGTTGTCGAGTTGCCAGAACAAGGCTTTCACCTCTTTGGCTCCTTGCTGTTCGGTGCAATGGTCGCGCAAGGTACGCAGGGTGGGAATCAATGATGCTATCTTGGCTTTGTCGTAGGGAGAACGTACGGCTTCTGTGGCTTGGGCATAGAGGCGGACGTTCTCAACAAAGGGCTTTAGCTTGTCGCGGGCTTCGGCCACACGTGCATCGGCTGCAGCGAACTCCTCGTATTGCCGATAGTCGGCTTCCAGTTGTGCCAAGTCTATTGCCGGATAAGGTTTGTTCAACCATTTTCCGTCTACCTCGCCCGCCAGTTCCGCCAACCACTTGGCACGAAAGACCTGCAAATCGCCAAGCTGCTTCTTCAGTGTTGCAATTGTTTCGGAATCGGCCTTGTGCTGCTCGTCACGTTGCTTTAACGCTACGTTTTTCTCTTGTATGGTTTGTTGGAGTTTGTTCTCCCATTGGTGGGCTTGCTCCACGCTATCGCGTTTGAGTTGCTCTATTTGCTTTTTGTAGCGGGTAGACTTACCGTCTTTCCGTTCAGCCTGCAATGTCGAGTCAAGCGTAGCTACTTTCACTTTCAGCAACTCTACCTGTTTTTGCCGTTCTGCAAGTTGCTTTGTCAGTTTTGCCACATCTTTCTCTTCTTGAGCCTGAACCGTCAGGCTGCTAATCCCGAACAGCAACATTACGATAAATTTGATTTGTCTCATTGTTTTCATCTTTCTATCATTACTTATCGGCTAATCAGTTGCCTGCGTTTTGAGGTACTTGATAGGTTATCTTAAATGCCGCCAATTCTCTGACGCCGTCTGTCTTGGCTTCGGTTACAAATGCTCTGTATACGCTTTCAAGTTGTTTCACGCTTTCCGGGGTGGGTGTTTTGCTCTGAAAGTGCATCACAATCTGGCGGCTTAATCCCTGATAGAAGCCCGGACGTTGCTTGTAGGTCAAATCACTTAGGTAGCTCTCATCCAGCCCTTGGATAAAACCGGGGATATGTGTCATTTCTTGCTTATAGATGCTATTGGCTCTGTAGCTCGATGCTGTGCCGAGTATTCCTTGACGGTGGCTCTCGAACGAAGTCCATTGCGTAGTAGCGGTGTCGTATTGGGCTACGATGTTGTGGCGGCTGCTCACAAATCCACGGATTTTACGGTAGAGCGTATGGCGTTTTTCCACCTTGTCCACACGTAAGTCACCATCTAAGCTTTCATAGCTTTTCAGTGAGCAAACCCCTTGGTAATGTTTATTGAGCCGGGCATCGTTGAATGAATCTTTGTCGTGCAAGGCCCTTAAATAAGCGTCGCAAGTCTTGTTGGTGGCTGATTCGTGGAGTGCGTTGTTCACAGACAAGTAGCCGGTAGATGAAAACATCCCCATTTTCTTCTTGCGGTCGATGTCGTTCCGGACCTTCTTATACAACTCTTCATTCCAGCCCTCTACGGCTTTCCAGGCATCACGTATCTCTTGGCATTTGGCTGTTATGTCAATCTGATCTTCTGCTACAAAATCGTCGTCCTCATCCGATGCGTTTTGAAACAGAGAACCCCAGTTCAATGCCAAAATCAGGATGCCTACAAAGGCTATAAATATGCCTAATAATTTCAGTGCTTTCATTATCTGCGATTGTTAGTAAAAATTATCCTTGTTATTAATATATGGCATAATCACATCTTCACGAAACTTATATATTTCATCAAAAGTTGCAAAACCACCTTTCGGCCACTTCTTTTTTATCTCATTTTTAATCTTCCTGCCTATTTGTGGTTTTAATTTTAATTTCGTCTTTTGATCTACATAGTTATCATACTGAGCGGGATTTGTTACAGCTTCAATCCTGGCTTGTTGTTGAGTAGTGAAGTATTGTTTATAATCACCACCATTTAGACTAAACGTAGTAAATGTTTTGGCATTGATTTTATCCAATAATTCTTTGAGCTTTTGTTCTTTTTTAGTGTTCTGATTAGTAACGATAGTACCATTTTCAGTAGCCGTCGTTTGAACTGTACCAGTTTCATCTTCACGCTTTTGTCTCAGATTTTGTGAATCAGCATTCATCGAATTAACCACAGTAACAAATGAATCAACCTTAGCAGTCAGGACATCATTTTCTTCGGTAAGACGAACTATTTCATCCCCATGAAACAGAGCATTCCAATTCAATGCTAAGATCAAGATACCTACAAAGGCTATAAATATGCCTAACAATTTCAGTGCTTTCATTATTTACGATTATTGTTGAAAATTATCCTTGTTATTAATATATGGCATAATCACATCTTCACGAAACTTATATATTTCATCAAAAGTTGTAAAACCACCTTTCGGCCACTTCTCTTTTATATCATTTATAATCCTCCTGCCTATTTGTGGTTTTAATTTCTTCTTTTGATTTACATAATTATCATACTGAACGGGATTTGTTACAGCTTCAATCCGAATCTGTTCTTCATTATTGAAATATTTTTTATAATCGCTACCATGCTGTTGAAACGTAGTAAATGTTTTGGCGTTTATTTTATCCAGTAATTCTTTGCAATTTTCTTCTTTTTTGCGTTTTTCTTCTTCTTTACGCTTTTTCTCTTTTTCAATAGTTTCGTCGTTTGAATCAGTATCAATTTCGGTTTCTTTTTCTGTAATTTCTTCCTGAATAGGTGAATTGACACTGGTAACAGACGAATTAACTTCAGTAGCGGGTGCATCAGCATTCACAGTTGGAGGCTCCATCTTTTTGATAAGAACCGGTATGGAATCATTCTTTTCGTTGTTTTCATCTCTTTGCTTTTTATTCATAAACGAGTAAACAGTCCATGAAATGAAAACACCGATGAGGAGCCCTAAGGTCAAGCCAATGAGGAATGGTATCAGTCCTTTCTTGCCATAACCATGGTGGACATTTTCATCCGGCTGGTTCTCCCATTCGTGGAAATCGTTCGGATTGTTAGATTCATGTGATTCCAATCTGGAACGCTGTGAGTTATTATTGTTGCCATAGGTGTCTTTCGAATGGGTATGTATAACCGTCTTTTTCTTCTTCCCCTGGATAGTCACTTTCAAGCAACGCGCCTGGTTGTCGGGCTCATATTGGCACGTTAAAAGATAATCGCTTGTTTGGTTACTAATAGTCACCGGCTTATGAGCTTGTGAAACCAGAACCTGAGTTTTCTGTAAAGTGAAAGTCATCGGTTGATTGTCAAGCAGAATTTTCACCTTTCCGCTACGGATGAGTTCGGTTATCTCATACTGTTCTTCACGATTAAAGCCGGTGAGGGTATATTCCATGTCGTAATAACGGTATCCACCGTGAACAGAACACTCTATGCGCTCCTTGTCTTCGTCGATAACTACCGTAGATTTCTCAATATTCAGTTTCCCCCCGTTTTCTTGTAATTGCGACAACGTGAAAAACACATTGTCGTATAACAAATCCATTGTATTATGCAAGAGCTTGGAAACATCGAACTGGTCGGTCGGAAGCGATAGAAAAATGCCTTCGGCATTTTTTCTGTTGCCCTTCAACAGGTCATTTACCACGACAGAATACTTCTTTCTACGAGGAATTTCCAAATGATTCAGCCCTGTAATGGTGGCACAAGATACACCTACTTCCACCTCTTTGAACTGGCTGAATTCGGGATATTGTGTGTCGCGGAAGAATGCAGGGAGCTTGTCGGGTTGTACGCACAGAGTAGCTGTCATGCCTGCGGGATTCATTTCGACATAAGTGCCGCGTCGAGGTTCCAACGGATAGCGGGCAACAATTTCTGTAAACTCATCCGGATTCACATCAATGTCGAGAAAGCGGTATACGCCATCGGAATCACGCTTCATATAAGATGTCTTGTACTTTTCATAGACTTCGTGAAGTACCTCATAAGGGCTTTTGCCATCGGCAAACTGCATATCGCGGGCCACAGTCATGATGATGCCCAGTGCACCCAATGTGTCAATGTCGCAGGCACGCACCTTACGGTCAATCAGTTCATACACAATGTAGTCCTTGGCGTGACGCACCACGCACATGGGGTTTTCGCTCACCAGCGTGGCACGGTACATATTGTCAGCTTTTTCACCACCTGCCAACATACCAATAGCAATGCGAGGCGAGAAACCTCCTTGACGCGATTTGGTGCCTGCCAACTGTAGACCTATTTTCTGATATTGTATTGTACTCATAATCTTAACACTATAACGTTATAAGTTTTGTCCAAATATTTTCTTTACTTTATCAAAGAAGTTTTCTTCACGCGTCCCTCCGGTCACCAATCGGATAGCATCGATAATCTTCAGCGTCTCGGTGGGGTCGAAATCGAAGACGTCACCCAAGTAGAACTTGCCTAATGAGAAAGTAAATACTTGTGGTTTGTAGTTCGTGGAATAGTTGATACGTTTTGATGTGCGGCAGTAGCTCTTAAGCATACTGATGGGGCCTTCGTAGGTCGTGAGTAGCAACTGGCGTGCTTTCTCAAGCCGTTCATTACCGTCTCCAAGCATATCGGCTTTGGTCACAATGAAATGGATGGCATCTACCGTTTTCATGATTTCCTGATTCTCGGGCAACACGAAAAGAGAGACAAACTTATTGAGTATATCAAGCTGTGAAATGTATTTTTTGCGGATGTTCTGACCTATTACATTGCCGTTTACATCGCGGACATCTTCAACATATTCCACTTTTATTTTCGGTTTGGTTCCGTCTACAATAATGAAGAACGCCTTCCGATTGCCGCTACGCAGTAAATTGGTAGCTCCGGTGCCCATATCAGAAAGTGAGGCATTACGGTTCTCGGCAATGTGCAGGGCAAACTCTTCACCAGACATTTCCACTAAGTTGATGCGATGGTTCACAACATTGCCTCTGCGGTCGGTCTCTTCTACAGAGCCATGGATGGTGGTTACAAACTTGCCATACGTTGAACCTGGAGTGATACCTCCCTGCACATATTGTTGCAGAGCTGCGGCATAACGGCCTCCACTCGAAGCTGCATTCATGTTCAGAGTGTATTGTTTGCCATTCGCTCCGGCAAGTCCCATGAGCAGACAAGTCTTGCCTGTACCTGGCGTACCGAACAGAAATACGTCCGTACTATTGGGTGGGCAAGAGATATGAGGGTCTTCTTGCATCAAATCTTGCAAGTGTGGCAGATAATCCCGTCCTTCTAACAGTCGTTCCCAACTCTCGTCTGTCACCAGGCCTTCATCCTCCAACTCCCACTTCTTGAAAATATCCGCTTGTATTAAGCGGTCTACATCCGTCTTACTATATTCTGATGGATTATCTTTCATTTTTCTTAGTTCATCATCGCGCAGTTTATAGTATAGGGAGTTCACTTCGTTCTTAAACACGCTATCGGGATGGTTGTCTCGGTAATCGTCCACAGCAAACAGGTCGTTTGAGCGCTTCACCTCGTTCCACTGGGTTATTTCGTTGAGTGCCGCATGAGCTTCTACGGCGTGACGCCCACAAGGCAAGTCGCAAAGATAACGGTTCAAGCTATTCTCTGAAATGGCGTTCTTGGTATTGGTCCACATCAGGTCGTCCAGTTCGTCGGTATGTACGCTGTTGGGATACTTATGCTTGTACTGAAGCAATGCATTGTAATTTCCTTTCTCCACCACAGCCCAGTCTGCTTGTTCTTTGGCTGCTTCTGCCGCTCTCCGTTCGGCCTCTAATATATCGTTCAGCTTCTGTTGCAGCTGTTGATTGATTACTTGTACCTCTTGGCATTTGGGGCCGGAGGGGAACTGCATCAGATAGGTAGATGTCAAACGCTGAACCTCTTGTATCTCTGCGGGAGAGAGAAGAAGCGACTCGGAGGATGCCTTGATTTGATTCCACATAGCTACTTCCTGCGGGTTGCGTCCGGTTTCTTTGAGTTCCTCGAACACCAAGTCAGACACATAGCCTTTGAAGTCGTCTATCGTCAAGTCTTCATATTGCTGAAGCAATGCAACCAATTGGGTTACCGGTATGTTGGGGTTGTTTCTTACCTGATTCAACAGGATAGGTTTGTTTCCATTAATCAGCATAATCGTATTCTATAAAGGTTTATAAGTCGGCGCCACCGGTAGTTCCTTTGGGCGTTGGCCCCACAAATGCAGAACGTGAGACGATAAAATAATTGAAAATCACAAACAGGCAAAGTAATACATAGATTATCCAGCCCACTACGGTAGAACCGTTGGCGGCGAGTAGTGCTTTAGCAAAAGCCGGGTCGGGAGTATCGCCTAACTCAAATTTCACCAGGCCGCCGAAATAGTACTTCTCCGGACCTCCACCGCCAATGATAGGGATGAGTTCGTTTTCTTCACCGAATTTCCTGATTTTAGTCTGTATGGATGTCCAGGCTTCCGCATCGTATTTTTTTAGGCGTACAGCCAATGAAGAGAGGTTCAGTACGTTCCATGCATTGATTTCGCCTTCTATTTGAGATAGTTTCTTGTCGGTTTGCGGCAGCGACACGATAGTTGTTGCATTTTCTTTCCATCCATTCACTCCATCGGTTTCGCGCAGGCTATATTTTTTCACATATTCTTCCAGTTTGTCACCATAGACCGGACTTATCTGTTTTGAATCTATGTAGTTTTGCAACTGTTCGGCTGCTTTATCCAAAGCCTGTCGCTGTTGCGCATCGTAGTTACGGTGCATATTCTTAATAGCCTCAACCTCTGCCAAGGCCTTTTTCTTCAACTCTGTTTGCTGGGTAGTGATATAAAAGAATCGCTGGAAAGGCGCATGAAAACATACTGCCACTGCTATAAAGATTGCTAAAGCCGACCACTCCACATAGCGCCAGTTTTCTACATTGTTCTCTGCGGTTTTTGCCTTGATGCTCAGCCATAGTAAGAATCCCAAGGCTGCTACCAGTGCTATAGCTCCTACGATAGCTCCGCCGGGATTACCTTCACTGGAATGAAGTAGGATTCCCAGGAATGTGATGACCCCAATGCCTGCCAGCCCTATAAGTGCTATGACATTGGCGATAGATATTCCACTATTTTGTTTAGATGCCATAATGAATATATGTGTTATTGGTTATTATTAATAGATTGTATGAATCTCTTTTCGTATTCTATCCGTCAATTCACTTTTTCCAGTTGGAAGTCGAACAGGGGTTTGCCGTTCTCATAGCAGGTGGCTTTGAGTAAACGGTTCTCATCGGGTATGCAGACATAATCGTATCTCTGCATCGTATGGCCTTGTCCGTCGTTCGATTTCTCCAATTGATTGATGATAAATTTGTCTTTTTCCCATTTCACAGTAAAACGTGCCTTGTATATCCGCTTCGTGGCTATGGTACGGTCTTCCAAGACTCCTGTCTGCGCAGACGAGAAAAGAAAGTAACTCCAAAGTTCGTCTATCTTGTTTTTATTACCATCAGTCATTACCAGTTCATGGGTACTGCGCCACTTGCCGAGAAGCAAATCGTGATTCTGCATGATGTCATCGAAATTTGCCAAAACGCCGCCGGTAGCATCAAGTGCATCTTTTATTTGGAGTGTAGGACCGATACGGTGCTGGGTGTCAGTTTGCTTACCGGTCAAGGCGAGAATCTTGACCACCTGATCGGCAGTCAAATCCTTGTTCTTACTTTTGAGCAAAGCCACAGCCCCGGTCACTATAGGAGCAGCCATCGATGTACCTTCCATCTCTTGAAATCCACCTTCGGCTTTTTCGCCAAACCTCTGCCATAGCGGTGTGAGCCAACTCACCGTAGAACTCCAGAGCTTTACTCCTGGAGCAGCCACCGTGCTATAGTGCAAATCTGCTTCTTTCACTACGCCAAAATTGCTGAAATCAGCCATCTGACCGTTGTTGTCTACAGCTTCTACGTTCACTATCTGCTTGCTACGATTCATGAAATCCATTCCCATCAAAGCCGTTTCATTACCGGCAGCTTTTACTATCACGCAATTATGTGAGGCAGCGGTAGCCAATATGAAGTTCCAAACCTGTTCGGCTCTTTTTCCGGTGTGTGTTGCCAACTCTACTTGTTCGCTCAAAGGTATTTTACCTGCATCTTTTCCCAAGCTTCCGAGAGACATATTCACTACATCCGCACCGTGATAGATGGCGTACAGCACACCTTCGTAGATTTTTAAGAGATTCCATGGATAATCACCTAAAGCAACTGGAATCCAACTGCATTCGGGTGCTATACCTGAGCAGCCGTATTGGTTGTTTTGTCCGCCGATTGCCAAACCTGCTACGTGCGAGCCGTGGCAATACAGTCCCATGTAATCATAAAGCTCTTCCGGAGAGTTTACTTTCGGAAGACGCGGTGGCGGAAGTACATTCACCCGTTTGGTACCGATATTGATGGGGTCGGTATAACGTTCGCCAATCTCAGGATTAGAAAGGTCGAAATAGCTGTCCACAATGGCAACCTTTACATCGCGTGAACCTCGGGTGATACCCCAGGCCTCATAAGCTTGAATCAGTTTGTAATACTCTTCATACTGCTTCACGTTGAATCCGGGGTCGGATGGACGGGCAGCGCTTTGATTACCGTTCATGATAGCATTGGTGGTGACAAGGAAATTGATACCTTTGATGCGTTGAGGCAATTCGTCGGCCACGATGGTCAACTCATTTTGCGGTACGCTTAAAAGCATGGTGGCGGCAGCAGGGTTATAATAGAGTATCTTGTAGTTGTTGGATGGATAGATTTGCTTGAACTGTTGTGCAAACGAAGTCATATCCTGCTTTACATCTTGAGAGTTGAAGAACACTACCAGCTGGTCGGATACTATCTGTGTGACAGGATCTTCCGGACTAGTGATGATGTCTGTACTGTCTACAGGAGGAATGTAGTTGTCGCCGGGAGGAGGCAGTTCGGGGACATTGGGAATCGTTTCGTTCCAATCGTCTACGATACTGGTGTCGCGTAATTCAGGCGGCAGTTCGCGGTAAGGGTTTGGTGCCACCGTGTCTCTACCATTGAAGGGATTGAGCGGATTTATCGGATTGCCGGAATGGAACGGATTACGGGGTAAATTGGAGTTGGTTCCACAGCCACGCAACAACAAAGCCAGCACGAGGCATATCAGGCATAAACCTACTAAGAATACCAAGGTTCGCCACAAGCAGCCTTTTGCTCCCCATGGTTGCCAGAATGGGATATGAAAATCAGCCATAATCTTATATCTTTACTGAATAATACAATCTAAAAGTTTACGCTTCCAGTTCATCCAATATCTGTTTCAGCGCATCGTTTGCCTCGCGCTTTTCGGGATCGGGCACATTGAGATGGGCAATGAACGCTACGTAGAGATACTCCAGCCAGCTATTGTAATTGGCTTCATACGCCGGGGTGTATCTGTTGGATGAAGTGAGAATGTCGTCAAACAAGTGTGTCATCTCTTCGTCATCGTAGCTTTCCTTGCGTACCTGCTCCGTGTATTCAAAACAGGGCAGGTGCATACTTTTAGCCAATTTGCGCGCCGAGTCGACCTGTGTGGGCGAGAGATAGCGGTAACCAAAGTCCATCACGTAGTCGCTGATGGTGGTGGCAATCATGTCGGCTATCAGGTCTTGGTTGATATTTGCCGTGTTCAGCACATCTACATAGTCGGCAATATCATTCTCGATGGTCTGCATCAGGTGCAGGCTCTTGGCTGTGGAGACTACGCAGTCTACCAAGTAGGACACGGCAATCTCGTCCGCTTGTCCGTCACCGGCGAAATTGTTCACAAACTGTACGTCGGTGAGTTTCTTTTCCCACAACGTCATCATGTGATTGGCAATCACTGCCGAGTTTTTACGCTTGATTGTCTCACCTTTAAAGAGTACGTCAGATTCGATGCCGCGTTTCTTCAAGTAGTCCGAAGCCTCGTCTTGACTGGTGAAGTGGTAATATTCGATGAACCGTTTCCATTTCTCAGCTACAGTAGGACAACCATCGAAGTTGTTGCAACGTTTGCGTATCAGTTCATAATCCTTGATGGCATTGCCGTCGTTCACAGTGGCTGTGAGCGTAGGTATAAACTTATGGATTTCCTTGAAACTTTCCGATTCGGTGTATTGCAAGGCTTGCAGAAGATGTCCGAAATATTCTGGTTCGCTTTGGCAGGTAAACTCCAGTTCACGGAAGATATAATTAGCCTTACGAATATTAGCATCGAGTAATTCGTCGGCATTGGAAGATACATAGTAGTCGCGCAAGATGTTATAGCAAGCCTTGCAAGCGGCAGCTATCTGTTCGGCTATCTGTGACTCGCGTGCCGATGAAATTCTCTCTGCAAGTTTGGACAGTTGCTCTATGATATAGACAGAACCGTCGTTACCGATAGAAGCTGCCACATCCCATGAGAGGGCAGGGTTGGCAAAGAGGTGTGTCTTCTTGTTGCTGACACTGCAGAAAGTCTGCCGCTTTAATTCATAGTACACGCGGTCTATCACCATGCTTTGTTCTGTCCCGTTGCCGTCTTCGTCCACACCGGTATAGATGTTGCACGCTTCGGGGCGTGAATATTTGAAGTCACGCAGCATATAGCAGTTCTGAAAAGGCACTCCGTTGCCTGTCCAGTTGTTCACCCATTTGTTTTGACTCGGGATGAGACACTCGACCAGCAATCTTCTGATAAATCGGGCTTCCCAGACATCTTCAAAAGCCTGTTCGCTATATTCTATCTTCGTATCGGGATAACTAAAATCCACATTGAACATCGTACCGATGTGGAAGAGAGGGGATATGCCTGTTTTTGCGATAAAAGCCGCACGCTTCTCGGGAGTGTTGCCTACATATTCGTCAACCCAGCCTGCCAGCAGATTATGCATTTGCGTGGCTTCCAGGTTCTTTTGGTGATGGCAGTAGAGCAGGATATTGAGCGTCTTTTCATCGTTATATTTGTTGAAGAGATAGGCTACTTTTCCTCTGAGGTAACAGTTTATCAGGTTGCTTGTCAAGCCTGAAAGTTGGGACAGTTTGATATTAAGGCGTGCACGTGCCCCGGGGAAGTCGAGCAAGTCGCACTCTTTCAGTACTTTCATGGGTACATCCCCCTGGGTCAGCAATGCTTGGGTTTCGGCCGGAATATCCCGCATATCATATCGCCCGCTATTGGTGATGAATTGTTCCCGGATTTTGATAACAACTTCCAAACATACCGCACAAAGCTCGCTCTTGGTGAGCGTCTCGACTTTTTGGATATTCTGAGGCGTACCGATATAGACATCTGTGGTGTACTTCTGTTTTTCCGGCGAGAAGAGCAGTCCCAGGCAAGCCACACTCATAATGGTATTAGGCTCCTTGTTTTCATGTGCCACGGCAGAAATGGGCAGATATATGTATTCTGAAAACTTCAGCCTTTGCAGGATGTTCAGGCAGGTCTTAAACAAGTCTGTAAAGCGTTGGTCCTTGTTCCATAATACGGAGAACAGGTCAGCGTAGTCGGCCACCGGTACGCGATGGATTATCTGTGCCAACCGGTCAAAAAAAGGTGTTTTGGAAGAATAGACCTGTCCGGCATTGATGTATTTACGGAAATACAACTTGATTTCAAGCAGGTCATCGGCTATTAAAACGGGATGTTTCTCTTCTTCACGTGCCGAATATTTCTCGAAAATAGCTTCGCTCATCTCTATCAAATCCATTTCACCGGCTGTGGTGAAATCTATGATATCGGTGAAATAAGAGTCGCAAATAATCAGTATGATATCCTTTACACTAAGCGTACGCACCCTAATGGGATACTCGGCCGAATAATCCGCTTCATTGCGGCTATACGAAGAAAAGCGGGTCACTACCCCCGTTGCCTCGCCACCGCCGCCGATAGGGTTGATTTCTTGAATGAATTTGTATTCCCTGTCGGGCGCATCTACCATAAACGGACTGTCGCTGTTCCGCAGGATACAGTTCATCAGATAGGACTTGCCTACCTGGCTGTTTCCGAAAGCGGCGATACCGGGATTGGTATTCTGTGCCCGTCTGAGGATGCGCAGTTTGCGACGTTCGTCTGCCAACTGGAAGAAACGTTGGTCATATTGTTCGGGACGGTTCTTCTTAATCCACTCCAACCCGTTGTTGATGCTTTCGATATATTTGTCTATATTGTGTGCCATATTGTTTTTCTGCTTGTTGAATCGTTACGTTTGTTTTTTCTCTCCGAACCGTCAGCGTTCCTGAATCTTCAGTGTAAACGCTCCCTTGTCCATCCAGAAGCCTCCGTCGTGAGCCAAGGTTTGCAGACGAAGCTCTACGGCTCCACCGGTGATGTTGTCGCCTTCCATGTCGGTCACATCCTCCAACGTGAGAAGTTCGCGGTCTTCATGGTAGTTGCGCTGCAGCATGATGTTGAGCTGGGCAGCATTGCTATGGTTGTAGATGGCATATAGCGGACGGGCCTGATACTTGGGCGAGTTATATTGTTTGCAGGCCAAATAACAGGGGAATATGGAGATACCTTTCAGGGTGGCCGTACTATTTTCGGGAGTCAGGACAGGTATACGCACTTCCTGCAACTCTTCGTCGAAGATGCCGATGTAACGGGCGGTGGACTTCATGTTCTTGGCGAGTTGGGAGAAATCGAGTACCAAACCGTTGAACCCTACCGTGCTTGCCAGATAACCCACTTCGGCACCAACGGACACTACTGCCTTTTGACTCTCTTGGAAGTATCCCTCTTCGGTAGCCAGCGGGAACCAGCGCCCTACACGATACTCGTTGAGACATACCAACCGGCTGGGGTCGATGGGGATGTATTTCAGCAACAGTTCCGTGAGTGGCTTCAGATTGGTGGGACGGCCGGAGAGCACGATGATGTCGCAATGCAGGGCGTACATCACCACAGAGAGCGCCTTGAGCATGGGCTCCATCGTGTCGCGTACGATGCCGCTTACCACCTCTGGGTCGTAACGCCAGCCCAGACTTTCAAAACGGAAGCCGAAGTGATGCTCGAAGTGGTCGAGCAGATATTGTGCGGGTTTCTCTTTGGGGAAGAGCTCGTCGTAACTGTAGAGTTTCGACGGACGGCCTTGCTTGAGCTGTTCCAGGAAGAACTGCGACATGGGGTGGCTGATTTGTGTACAGAAGTCAATCCGGCATCGGCGGTCACGTTCGCTCTGATTGGCTGAGTTCTCGGCAAAGAAGTGGTGCATGAGTTGTTGCGTGAGGTGATGTTTCAACTGTTTGGCATCTTCCTCGGTCATGGCATGACGGATGGCATCCACCATTTCGCTATAGGCACGGGTTTCGGCCACGCGAGGTATGGCCATCAGTTCGTCGGGTGTCATACGCTGGATGCGGACAGCCAACGCACTACTTATGCTGCCTATTGTATCGGTATTGTTGTCGGCACCTTCCAGCACCACATCCCGGATGATATTGTGCAGGATATCATCGCCGGCAGAATAGAAACTGTCATAATATAGCGGGATAGGAGTCAGCCTGCCCATACCTTTCTGTCCATAGGCGGCGACCATGACGTCGGTGGTTCCGGCACCTATGTCGATGGTTCCTATCGTGAGGGAATTTCCTTGGAAACCTTGTGCCTCCATTTCCTGTCGGTGATGTCCTTTCAGTTTGAAGAATTGGTCTACACGCCCGCCATAACGTTTGGAGAGTTCGGCATACAGGTACACCAGTTGGCTTGCCAATGCTTCGTCATACATCCATCCGCGTTTCTCCAGTTCCATGATGTCGTCGGTGGGGCGCAACAGCTCGGGGTCGGGGGTGATGGTCATGGGCGGAAGTTCGGGATGTAGCTTCTGCAGCAAGCGTGTGGCGTCTTTGGCGGCGCGGCGCAACACTTCCTGCTCCTTGATGGGCATTGCCGTAGGGCAGGTCACGATGATGTTGCGCAGGTGGCGCGAGCAGTTCACGTGCCCGTGCATTTCGCGGAACTTGCTGGAGTTGATGTAGCTCAATGCTTGTTGTAACATTTCAATCATGACAAACGTCATGAGCGAACTGCGGCTGTAGTGGCAGGAGTTGTCGGTCGTGCCAAGGTTGAACAGATCAATCTCTTTGGGCTGTTCCAAGAAAGTGCCATCGTCGTCGAAGAGGTCGGTGAAGCCTTCAATGAAGATTTGCGGGTTCACTTTGAGGCTTGTGGGGTCGTCTTCCATCACCATCTGTTCCCAGCGGCTTTGATAGGGCTTGTCATCCCATAGGTAGCGTTTGGGCGATGAATAGTTGGTGGTGCGCTCGCTTTCGCCATGGGTTTCGAGCGAACGGTACACCAGATGCTTTGCCTCTTCGCCCACTCTCACCAACGAAGGCCAGCGGAATAGCTCCTTGCCTTGGGTCAAATCGCCGCCAAAGTCGGCACGGCGGAATACTACGCGCATATCGAAAGCGTTCTCGTAGGTGCGCCAAGGTTCCGAGAGGTCGCGCAGGCGGAGCATACGGGCTTTGGTGAAATCGCCGTTCTCGAACAATACCGCACACGTGCGGCTGTTGCCGATGTCGACCGACATATCTACCGGTATGCTTCTCGACACATTATTATATAGGGTGACTTCGAGAGCGGCGCCGGACAAGCGCAGGAAATTGATTAAGTAAATATAGTAGGCTATGAACTTATACTTGTGCTGGCACTCCTCGCGCAAGTCAATGCCGAAGAGAGATACCAGGTAGTCGCCTATCGGGGCGTCATTCTGCCCGTCGGGGATATTCAAGAAACCGCCGAGCAGCAGGTCGGCACGATTGCAAAGCGAGTATCGCTTACTCTCTTCGCTGCCCGGCAAGAAAGCGGGGCGGAGCACTCCCTCGGCCGCATCGGCTGCCAAGGTGGTGTCGAACGCCCACGTGAAGCGGAAATGTTGCTTGCCATTGGGCTGACGGTCGCCGACGGCGTCAATACGTACGCGGCACCAGCCGTTGGGATAGCCCGAACTTTGTCCGTTCACTTCCATCTCATACATGGGCATGGGCAGCCATTTGCCCAAGAGCAACTCAAAGCCCGTCTTTATCTCGTGCTCCTGCTTGATGCGGAAGGATGAGAGCGAATTGACGCTCATCAGCTGAGAATCGCCTTGGGGATAGCTCTCCACGATGGCCAGCACGGTGTCTTTCTTCATTTTCGGTACGCCGCTTTCATCCAGCACCTTGGTACCATTGGGCGCTTCCTCAAGCAAGGAGTTTTGTTTCAGGTAGTTTACCGGTACAAACGAACCGTCTTTGGCGCTGCACACATCCACGCGCACGCGCCCTCCGTTCAAGAAATCGATGGTCTCAAGGAAAGTGTATTTCAATGTTTTGCCGCTATCAGGCAGTAAGAGGGGTTCTTCGGGGTTGAAATCCAACTCGGTCTTCTTGAAGTGAAGCCCCGAGTTGGCTATCAGGCTATTGGCAATATGTTTATCCATAATAAGAGGTGTTATGGCTCTTTATTTCATGAAAGCATGAAGCAAGTGGTCCGTGTTTTGTTAGTCTGTCTGAATGATGAGGTATTTGGAAACGCTCCAGAATTTCGCAGTATCGGTTATGACGAGGGTGATCTGGCCGCCGTTGTTCTCTAACCGATAGCTGTCTGCGGGTACCGGGGTGAGTATCTTCACCTTGCTTGGCAGCGATAGGTTGGTGAACGTACGGATGTCTATCTGACGGAAGTTGGAGGCATTGATGTTGCTGTAGTCCACCTTTTTCTTTTTCAGGAAGCCGCCCGTGGTGAGTCCAGCTTTTTTCAGCTCGCTTTTGGTGCCTACTTTCACGTAGGCGATGCTGTTCTTGGCCATCTGTTCGGCTATCTGTTCTTGCTGCTGGTTGATGGTCTGCGTCTGTGCTTCTTTTTCGTCGCCCAGATTCTTGATTCGTTCGGTTAGCTGGGAGATGCTTTTCTTGTTGTTGGCAAGGTCTATCTTCAGTTGAGCCAGTTCGCGGTCTTTGGCGTCGAGCTGTTCGCGCAGTGCCACGATAATGGAACGCAGTTGTTTGTTCACCTGGTTGTCTGTGTTCAGCTGGTTCTCCAGTTCGTCGATACGGCTGCGGTGGCGTGCCAGGATGTCGCGCACGTGCGCCAGGTTGTTCTGCATACGCATACGGTTGAGGCTGCGGTTTTCAGGGTCGCCTGTATTCAGCAGCAGTTCGCCTTCTTCCAGACGTATGCTGTCCAGTCCTTCGGCAATCACTCCTAAATAGCTCTGTAAGTTTTCATAATCTACCTTGCGCTGAAAGTTCGCGTTCTCCAGTGAGTCGATTCTTTCGCGTTGCATACGTTCTTTCTTGCTTTCACCGCACGATGTCAGCGTAAAAGCGATGTGACAAATCAATATCACTACAAGAATAAACTTGGATTTCATTTTATCAGAATATTTATTGGTTCCGGATTTTGTTATATTTTAATAATTATTTTGACTCACAAAGTTATATAAATTAATGTATAACGCACCTGTTGAGCTGCATTTTAATCTTGTTTAAGACTTTTATGCAATTCAAAAACGTTTGGTTTGTATTGTGCTTTGTACTAAACCGTATTCATAGGCATTATACAAAGAGTCTGAAAATATCAACAATCGCCGTTAAAGGTCAGATAATCTCTATCCCTTGTTCTTTGCAGAGCTGCAGACCCACGTCCTTCAGTTTGAATTTCTGTATCTTGCCGCTTCCCGTCATCGGAAATTCCTTCACGAAGAAGATGTATTTGGGTATCTTGTAACGGGAAATCTTGCCGATGCAGAAGTCGCGTACGTCCGATTCGTGTAGGTCGGCCCCTTCGTGCCGGATGATGAACGCGCCGACCGCTTCGCCATACTTTTTGGAGGGAATACCTGCCACTTGCACGTCCTTGACGCCTTCCAGCTGGTAGAGGAACTCTTCGATTTCGCGCGGGTAGATGTTCTCGCCGCCACGGATAATCATGTCCTTGATGCGTCCGGTGATGCGGTAGTTGCCGTCTTCGTCCTTTACGCCCAGGTCTCCGGAGTGCAGGAAGCCGTCCTTGTCGATGACTTCGGCGGTGGCTTGCGGGTTCTTGTAGTAGCCTTTCATGGTGTTGTAGCCGCGGTTGCACATTTCGCCCTGTACGCCTGTCGGGCACTCCTCGCCGGTTTCGGGGTCGATGACTCTTACTTCGGTGTGCTCGAAGTCGCGTCCTACGGTGTTGCAGCGCACGTCGAACGGGTCGTCAATTCGGGTGGCGGTCATGCCGGGGGCGGCTTCCGTCAGGCCGTAGACGCTGGTCACCTTCATGTACATCTTCTCTTCCACCTGCTTCATCAGTTCGACGGGGCAGAGCGAACCTGCCATGATGCCCGTGCGCAGGCAGGACATATCGAACAGGTCGAACATCGGGTGGTTCAGTTCGGCTATGAACATCGTGGGCACGCCGTAGAGCGCGGTACACCGTTCCTTATGGATGGAAGCAAGCACCACGAGCGGGTTGAAGCGCTCTACCATGACTTGCGTACAGCCGTGGGTCAGGCAGTTCATCGTGGCGAGCACCACGCCGAAGCAGTGGAACAGGGGCACACAGACGCAGAGCTTGTCGGCGGCGGTGAACTTCATGTGTTCGCCGGTGAGGAAGCCGTTGTTGGTGATGTTGTAGTGGGTGAGCATCACTCCTTTGGGGAATCCGGTGGTGCCCGAGGTATATTGCATATTCACTACGTCGTGGCAGCTCACCCGGGCTTTGAGTTCGTCCAGGCGGGCATCTTCCACGTTATCGCCCAGGAGCAGGATTTCGGAAGTGTTGTACATTCCCCGGTGCTTTTCCTGGCCTACGTAGATGACGTTCTTCATGTGCGGAAAGCGTTCGCTCTTCAGGTGTCCGCGCTGGCAGTTTTTCAGTTCGGGCAGCATGGCGTAGGTCATCTGCACGAAGTCGCTGTCTTTCTCGCCGTTGACGATGCAGAGCGTGTGCATATCCGAGTTCTCGCACAAGTATTCCAGTTCGGCTTGCTTGTAGTTGGTGTTCACCGTCACGTAGACGGCGCCTATCTTGGCGCAGGCGTACAGCAGCGTCAGCCAGTCCGGCACATTTGCCGCCCAAATGCCGACGTGCGTTCCCCGTTCCACGCCGATGACGATAAGTCCTTTTGCCATATCGTCTACCCTACGGTTGAACTGGCTCCAGGTGAAGCGCAGGTTGCGGTCGGAGTAAACGATGTATTCTTTGTCAGGTGTAATTGTGGCCCAATGCTCCAGCCATTGGCCAAGCGTTCTTTCGTATAACATAATGGTAATGTAATTGTTGGGTGATGTTCTGTACTGTTCTCTATCTTTCAGATATAATGATTATGTTTGTGAAAGCGAGATGTGGTACAGACTCAACCAATAAACCGGGGCAAGTTATGGAAAAAAAATTAAATGGCAAAGAATACGAACGAAAACGTTTATTTCGTTCTATATTCAATGCCATCTTTGATGAGGTAAAAGCCGGTTGTCGATAGTTTGTTTGGGGCAACCCGGTTTCCTATTTTTTGTTATGCGGAGTAGGAGACTTCGTTTTACTATCACGAGATACGGTTGCCTTGTAATTTATTTTTGCAAAGCCTTTTACTATATTTTCGATGGACGTTTTATCGGCATCGTATTTAACAGTGACGGTCTTGTCTTTTAAATTGGTTACAATCTCTTTTACTCCTTTCTCAAAACGGATATTGGTTTTGATTTTGTTCTCACAATTCTCACAATGCATTTCGGGAGTAGTTTGAAAGATTACAGTCTGAATGTTTTTTGCGAAACTTGTTGTGGTTACGCATAGTGTCATGAGTAGAAATAACATTTTAGTTTTCATAATCCAATATTTTTAAGTTAATGATATTTGCTTTTTTAAGTTATTGTTTGCTCCAGTTGAAACGTATGCCTATGTAATACATGGCACCTTCAACAGGTCCCCAAATCATGGTTGAATCAAAGTTCGTTCCCCATGGAGTAGAGGCTCCTATTATCGGATTTTTCTGTTTGAAATTAGTCATGTTTTCTCCTCCGATATAGACAGACCAATGACGAAACCAGCGAGTAATTTGTGCATTGAGCAGTTGATAAGCGTTGTAGCGTGTATTCCACGACGAACTTCCATCATCTGCGGTATATGGGGTTGGCATTCTGCCGCCTCCGTTCATTTGTAGAGTGACATCGAATTGCCATATTCCGAGTGGGGTCTGATAAGACGCGGTGAGCAAGCCCTTATATTTCCCGGTCAGTGGGCGTTCAAGCAACTCTTTATCGTAAGTAGTCTTTACATTTGTCCAGCGATAGGCTCCACTCAAGGTAAATCCTTTGAAAAAAGGATAAGTCGCTTCTATTTGGAATGTATGTGAATAAGACTTTCCGTTTAGGTTTTTAAAATGCACGGAATAGGGATCTGAGTCTAAATCGACAACCATTTGGTGAATAAAATCGGTATAATAATACTCGGCATTCACATTCAATGTTTTCCCAAACAATGGGATGTATAATGATGTGCTTACTCCATAGTTCCATGCTTCTTCCTGTTCTAAATTCTTGTCGATAATAATTTTCCTGCCGCTTGCTAAAAGAAAATTGTTTTCAGCTAATACATGATTGGTACGATATCCTTTCCCTATTGAGGCACGAAATCCAACAATATCATTCGGATTGTACTTGATGTGTGCACGCGGGGTAATGAATGTACCGTAAATGTCGCTGTGGTCGGCTCGGATTCCTCCCATCAGAATTAATTTATCTTTCAAATTATAGGTATATTGCACATACGCTCCCGGCACAGTCTCTTTCTCTATTTCTTTGGTTAACGAAGCGTTCTTTTCGTTATTCAGGTTGTATGTCTGGTCATAATAATCGTAATTCAGACTTAATCCGGTAGAGATACTGTTCCACTTATTGAGATTTGTCTCGAACATTAAGGATGCGTATGCATTCTTTTGGTTCGCATTATAAACTTTATAACCATAACCGGCATCTTGGTCATGCAACGAACCTGAAAGAATCAAGGCAAGATTGGTACTCTTCTCTTTATTAAATATATAAGCGTGTTTAGTGAATGTTTCGTACCGTTCTGTTTTTATACCTATTTTGTATAAATCGGAAGATGTAGTCCCGGTATTGTGAGAGTGACTGCTTTGGCCGCCTTCACGATTTTCTTTCAGTGCCTTTATAGAGGCTTGAAATACATAATGATCGCCCATCCATGCCCATCTGTTTTGGAAATTGTACTGCTTTACTTTGGGCATATCCAAGAATCCGTCGTCATTCTTGTCATGGCTTTGAGTACCGTTTTCGTAATGCGCAAGCAAAGCTGTACTTAATCGCTTGTTGAGATGTATGTTGGCATCGAAGTTCGCTTCATATTTCTGCTTGGTGTTGGCGAATAGGTTCACATTGACCGATTGTTCCGTTTGAGGCTTCTTGAATTCGATATTAATTTGTCCTGTAATTGCTTCATATCCATTCTTTACGGACGAGCTTCCTTTTGAGACTTGTATACTTTGCATCCATGGACCTGGTACATATCCTAACGCGAAAGGAGCAGCCACACCACGATAATTCGGGATGTTCTCGGTAAGCATTTGGACGTAAGTTCCTGAAAGTCCTAAAAGCTTGATTTGCTTCGCTCCGGTGGCTGCATCGGAATAGCTTACGTCTACAGACGGATTCGTTGTGAAACTTTCACCCAAGTTACAGCAGGCGGCACGGGCGAGTTCTGTACTCGATATCATCTCCTCGTTCAGTACGCTGGAACGCAGCTTTATGGTACCTAATTTTCGTCCTACTACTTTTACTTCATCCATGATGGCTCCGTCTTTCAACGTCACCTCTATGTGCTGATTCTTTCCGGTTACTTGTACCGTATCGTTTTCGTATCCCACAAAACTTACAATCAAATATTGTGCCGACGAAGGTTTTTTGATGGAAAATCGTCCTTCCGCATCCGTGGTTGTTCCGTTTGTCGTGCCGAGCCAAAAGACGTTGGCTGCCACGATTGGTTCATTTTCGCTATCTTTTACGACACCTTTTACCTGCGCATACGCCATCGTTCCGAAAGTCCACAATAATAAATTCAGAAATATTATATGTCTCATATCTTTCAACTCTATTTTCTGCTGGGTACATCCGTATCCGCGTCTTTTCCATAATAGGCGTCTTTCGTTTTCTTGATATTCCTCAGCAGAGCCTTATAATGTCTGTGATTCAGGTCTTGTTCATCGGATTTGACCAGCTGTTCTTTTACATACTCTTCTACTTTGTCCAAATGCATTTCTACAAAGAGTAAAATATCAATGTAATTAAGCGCATTTCTCACATCCTTATTTTCCGGGTTCATCATTCGTCCGATAAATTCCAGATAAGTCCGTTGCTGTTGGCGGCGGAATTTATTTTCCAATTCATTGGAAGTATCCAACGGTTTCCAAATCACAGCAAAGACATCATTTAAATACTCTTCAATAGGATAGGGGTCGGGAGCACACATGGAAGCTGAATGTAGGTTTTGCAACATTCCCGGTGCTAGCAATAGGGCCAATGTGGAGTTTTGGCGGTCACGAATCTCGTCCATTGCTTTTACCCCTGTGCGTTCTACCACTTCATTGGGATAAAGCCATAATGGAGATATGAACAGATTCCGTCCTAACCACTCTACTACTTCTTTTTGTTTATCGCGTGGTAAATAGCCATGAGGATTCTGATCCGGCAGGTTGTTTGTATATCGTCCTCCCAGGTTTTTTTGTACATGAAGCACATACTTCAGGTATTGGGCACGAACTGATTTGTATATCAGATTCAAGTCGTCATATTGATTATCCGGTTGTGCCGTCCAAGTTAGGATGTTGGCCATCACTCGTTTCAGATTTTTCATGCCGTATTCATTAGCTTTCATATTATTGTCACCCAAATCCTCGTTTTGGCTGCGCGGGTCTGCTCCTTTTCCTTCATCGCCAATAAACAACAGGCGGTGATTTGTCCGTAGTTTCTTGGTAACTTCTGCTCGTAATGCGGCTTTTTCTTCGGTCGGATTCTTAAATTCCGGACGGTATTGATATCCCCATTTGATAGCCCACTTGTCATAATCGCCGATACGAGGAAAAAGACCTTTCTCCGAGATTTTATCTTCGGGCTGTGCTACGTAGTTAAAGCGTGCGTAATCCATGATAGAAATCGTGTGTCCATTAGCTTCTACCCAGGCTTTATCGCGCAGCTTCTCGACCGGTGTGGCGGAACTTGCGGCCATATTATGACGTAGTCCCAAGGTGTGTCCTACTTCATGGGAAGAAACAAATTGAATTAAAGTTCCCATTAATTTATCGTCGAAAGTCATTGATTGAGCTCGTTTGTCCAGTGGTCCGCATTGTACCATATACCACTTCTTGAGTAGGTTCATTACATTATGATACCAGCAGATATGGCTTTCCATAATCTCTCCACTACGCGGGTCGACGATGCGCGGGCCATACGCATTTTCCGTTTCGGAAGGTAAGTAACGTATCACGCAGTAGCGTGCGTCGTCCGGGCTCATCGTAGGGTCATCCGGCCATTCTTTGGCAATAATGGCATTCTTGAACCCGGCGGCTTCGAAAGCGACATTCCAGTCGTTGACACCGGCTTTAAGATAGGGTATCCATTTTTTCGGGGTGGCAGGATCTATGTAGTATACAATGGGATGTTTCGGTTCGGTAAGCTGTCCTTTGCGATAGCTTTCGGGGTCTTTCGGTTCCAGCCTGTAACGTTGGATAATTGCGTGATGTGCGGTTGTTTGCTGTTCGTCCGAAAATTCTGTCAACGGATTTTGAAAGAATCCGACTCTTTCATCTGCAAATCTCGGTTTCATAGGCACCTTGGGTAGCATGACAATGCTTGTGTTCAATTTCATTGTCACTGAACCGGTAGCTGCGGCCGGTATCTTTCCGGAGGTAATGTTGTAAGTACGCAAAGCTACAATTTCCACATTGATGGGATAAGTCTTTATGGTATCCATAAATGTACGGTCTTGTATCAGAGAACCGATGCCGAGAATGGAACGGTCACTTGATGTGAATCCGCTTGTTTTATTATCGCTCAATAGGAATTTGGAGACGTTGATTAATTGTGCCTGGGTTTTCGGATTCCGGCCAACGACATCGAATTTGTATATCACAGGATTCACTGTCGACTGCTTTAATGCTTCCGTTATTTTGTCTTCGGAAGGGGCAAATTGCGATTGCACATATTCGCGCAAGAAGAGGGTCTTGTCATTATATTGTTCCCAATAAATTACACTTCTGTTCACTTCTTCCCCGCTAATTAACTTGAATCCTTGTGGCACAGCCTTAAAACGAGTGACAGCCAGCATCAGCCGTCCCAATAAGGAATCCGGTATTTCAAAGTACCAGTTGTCTTTGATATGTCGTACAGTGAACAGACCTTCGCATTCGCTTCCACCATCTTTTAGGAGTTTCTCGTAAGCCTTTTCTTTCTTTAATGTATCCTTACAGGCACTGGCGCAGTTTTCCTTATGGTTTGATGGAGGGGTATTGTTGGTTTGCGCTTTTATGCTTCCCTGTATCCCAATCATTAATATAATTATTGTCAGAATTCTTTTCATATGATTGTGTATTTATACTATTTGGTTTATTCGTCGGTATTCAATGTCAGGTTCGGGTTCTTTTCGCGAGCTGTCATCGGAAATGGGATAATATACAAACGTGAGTCCGGTTTCAAGGTATATGTTTTTTGCTCAACATCGGTTGATACCAATGGGAAAACACGGGTGATTGTTTTTGCATATTCCGGTTCTGTGTTCAGCCGTTTCAGATCCCAAAAACGGCTGAAACCGAAGAGCAATTCTTTGCGGCGTTCGTTGATGATTTCTTGTATCATCTCATGTTGTGTGGCAGGTTCCGTGAGAATGGCTTCATCTCCCTTTATGCGTTTTTCACGTAGTCGGTTCAATGTCTCGACGGCACCGGACAGGTCATTTAAGCGTGCATAGGCTTCGGCAAGAATCAGGTACACTTCGGCGGTACGTATTCCTGCAGCCACACATTGAAATTTGGAGTAGGTGATTGAAGTATTCCACAAAGCGGCTCCTGAACCTTCATCAAAATAGTATGAGAGATTGCCTGTCGTTTTGAAGAATAGATTCAAACGTTCATCGTTCTTTCCGAAAAGTTGAACCAGCTCCGGACTAATCATGCCGTAGATGTATGCAGGATTGTCTTTCTCGCTACCCATAAATGCGTAATTCAACACTTCGGGATTGCCACCTTTTGCATAGGTCGAAACCTTGGTGGGACCACCGGCCTCGCCTAAAGCGATATAATCGATTAAGACGTTGTTCCGTTTTAAGGATTCTTCCGCAGCTTCTTTCGCTTTCTCCCAGTCGCGATGGAACAAGTAGACACGTGCGGCAAATGCATAGCCGAAAGCTTTTGACGGGTGATATACACTCACCGGTTCTTCTTGCAGAAGTGGCAAAGCATCTTCGATGTCCTTGATGATAAAATCGTAAACTTCGGATACCGTCGATTTGCGCGGAGTCGCTTCCAAGTCGTATTCGCGGACAATGGCAATGCCGCCGTCTGTCGCGGCGGTTTGGGGATCATAGGCTTTTGCAAAAGTATTCACTAAAATGAAGTGGTCCCACGCACGCATTATCTTTGCTTCTGCTTTGGCCAGTTCTTTCAAGGCTTTGTCGCCCGCGCTGTTGTCTATCAATGAAATGACAATGTTTGACCGTAAGATGTATTTGTAGCAGTTTTCGTATAGATTATTATCTCTTAATTCCTTACGGTTGGCATCCTCGTTAAAGGTCATATTGATGCCGTCATAAGAGAGGTATTCATTACCGATGATATTCGATTCTTTCGACCAGACGTTGTCGCTTAAAAGAGCGAAAGCTGTCGGATAATAACTCCGGTAGGGGAGGACAATCAGGTCATAATAAGTATCGGTAGAGTCCACCGTTTTCTTCCCTGTAGGAACTATGTCCACATAGTTTTCGCAGGCGGCAAATCCCAAAGCAAGCAAAATTGAGAAAATATAAAGTAGTTTACGCATAGTCTGTAATTTTTAGATGTTTAGAAACTTGTTGATAATCCGATTGAATAGGTTTTGGGAGAGGCCATGATTCGTGTACCGCTATTCAAGCCGTAGCTTTCCGGATCAATGCCGTTCCCGGCTTTACTCCAAGTAAAGAGATTGTTCACTTGCAGTTTCAGTCTCAAGGAGTTCAACCGGAGTTGGCGGCAAATGTCGGATGGCAGGTTATACCCTAAGCTTAAACTGCGTAGTTTTACGTATCCCGCGTCTTTTACATGGATGTCTCCGTATTGCCACCAGTCTTGGAACGTGCTTGCGTAAATCTTCACTTTTGTCGGTATGTCAATATACATACGTACGTTTGCGTCCGGAGCATCCTCGCTCCAACGGTTGGTAATTTCTTTCAGCATCTGGCTTCCGGTTTGGTCGCTCATGCTTACTACGCTGTTGCGTAACTTGTTGCCACCTGCGTATACGAAGAACGCATTCAGTTCAAGTCCTTTATAGCCGAGTCTGAAAGACAGCGACCCGTTGACTTTCGGGGATAACGTGCCGAGGTTGACCAAATGTTCCGTCCCTTTGAGTGACGAAGTGGTGGTAATCTTGGCAACAGTTCCGTCTTCATTGAACGTGACAAGGTCGTTTCCGTCTTTGTCTACCGCTATCGGGTATCCGTTTTCAATCCGGTCTATGCGATAGGCCCATAACGTATTATAGCTGGTTCCTTCTATAAAGAAGTTTTGCGGACTGGTGATGAAGCTTGGCGAGCTGTCCGAGTCGCCATGGTCTACCTTTAACATTTTGTTGCTGTTGTGGGCGAAATTGAAGTCGATGTTGAAAGTCCAGTCTTTCTTCCTTAGGATGTTTGCCGTAAGCGAGAGTTCGATGCCTCGGTTGCGCATTTTACCGTTGTTGACGACACGTGAGCTGGCTCCTAAAGTTGAATCCATATACCGGCGTACGAGCAGGTCGGAAGCCGAACGGTTGTAATACTCCAGGCTACCGCTTATCAGATTGTTGAAAAGGCGGAAGTCTGCTCCCACATTGTAAGTAGCCGTCTTCTCCCAGCGGAGTTTGGGGTTCGGGAGGTCGTCGTCGTCATATTCCAGGTAAGTAGTCTTGATTGGGTTGCTTTGCGTCTTCTGCCTTACGACAAAGAAGGTGGTCGAGCTTTGGTCTACATTACCATTGATACCATAAGTCATTCGCGCTTTCAGGAAGTTGAGCCAGGAGACATCTTTCATGAACGGTTCTTCCGATACAATCCATGAGGCACCGGCCGACCACAGCGGATGGCGTTGGTTGCGGATGTCGAGACCGAACAAATCGGCCTGGTCCCAACGTATACTTCCCGAAAGGTGGTAACGTGACTGGTAAGAGTAACTTGCGTTGGCATAAAAGGATGCGTAGCGGTGGCGTGACTCCTGCAACGTGGTGGACAGGCCGTTCAACTTAATTGTAGAACCGGACAGGGCGCTTGTTCCTACTCCGTCGTAATACATTTGCCAGTCCATTCTGTCGGAAGTCAATGTTTGTGGGTCGTAACCGAACATCAGTTCCCTTGTCGGGGTAGGTATTTTATTCTCCCTGAATTCCAATCCGGCAATGGCTGCTACGACATGGTCTTTCCATTTCTTGTCGAAGTCTATCTGGTTGCGTACCGTGTAGCGGTTGCTGCTCAACTCGTTCTGTAAGAATCGGCCACCTTTCGGCATATGAGATTGGTCACTTTCATCAATCATGGAATTGTAGGTCATGCGCATCAGGTAAGAATCTTCCGCGTCGAAAGTCTCGCTTTTGCTATGGTTCCATTCGTATTGGTACATGAAGTTGTACTTAAACATTTTCAGGAAACGAGCCTGCAGGCTGACGAAGGGGCGAATGCTGATGTCGTGTGTCCGGGTGGCACCTTCGTCCAACGCGTCGAGGACATTGAAGCCGAACGTCTTGTAGGGCGACACTCCTTCGGCTTTGGCTACGACATCACCGTTGTAGGAGCTGCCCGAATATCCGCTTACGTTCACGTAGGGAGAAACGTAGCGGTTGCCGTTGGAATCCAGTATCCGCTCATAGGGTTGCTGCAACGTGTAGTTGGTGAACAAAGAGTTCGGTTGGTCACTGTTCCTCAGACGGGCGTCTACTCCAGCATTCACGTCCAGCCAGTTGAAGACGGCGTATTTCGACTTGTAATATAAGGAGAACTTATTGTTGTTGCTGTTGATGGTACGCGCTTTGTCGTTCTCGTAGTTGAATGAAAGATAGTGGTTGCTCTTTTCCGCTTTTTGCGATATAGCAATGTTGTAGCGCTGTGTGATGGCAGTCCGCCAGGCGTTGTCGCGGTATTCTTTATAATAATTGTTGTTACGCCATTCGTTTAACAGGGCATTTACCTCGCTGTCGCTTAAGGTTCCTCGCTCGCGTTCCAGGTAGAGCTGGAATAATGGGTTGTAGTAGTTGGTTTTATACGTGTTCAGGTAGTTGGCTATGCTGCCCGATTCTGCTGCGTTGGCATTGAGTACGGCGGTCTGATAGTCGATGATCTCGCTTGTCGAAGCCAAGTTCAGGTTACCGAAGTTCGGCTTGCTTGTAATGAACCAGTCGGCGTTCACATTCACGTGCGCTCCCTCTTTGCGTGCCTGCTTGGTGGTGACCACGATGACGCCGTTGGCTGCCAATGCACCGTAGATGCTGGCCGCTGCCGCATCCTTTAAGATGGTGATGCTCTCCACGTTGTAAGGGTTTATGTCGTCCAGGGTCAGGTCGGTCGGCATATTGTCTACTACAATCAAGGGGTTTGTGCCCACATCGTTCGAGAAAGTGCCTACGCCGCGGAGTACCGGACTCATTTTCCCGTTATAGGGATTGATGTCCATATGCAGACCTGCGACTTGTCCTTCCAGTGACGACGTGAGGTCTGCGTGCATTTTCTGTTCCAGTTTTTCCGAATCGACAAAACCGAATGCGGCGGTAGAACGTTCACGGCTGATGCGTTGATAGCCGGTTATTACGACGTCTTCCAGCTGTTGCTTGTCTTCGTGCATTGTTACGTTCACAGAGGTGCGTCCCTTGATGGAAACACTTTCTGTCCGCATACCCACGAAGGAGACTTCGATGGTGTGGGTTTCTGCCAGCACTTTGCAGGTGAAGTGCCCGTTGATGTCGGTGATGGCACCGAACGGGCTGTCGATGCCACGGATGTTCGCACCCGGCAACGGGGCTCCGCTTTCGTCCACGACTTTGCCTTCTATGTTTCTGACCTTGCGGATGGTAGTGGCGGAGACTGTCTTTATTTTACGGATGGTAACGAAATTCCGGTCCAACTCATATTCGAACGGTTTCCCTTCCAGTATCTTTTGAAGTGCGGAGAGCGGTGACTGTTGGCGTATGTCCGCGTTTACCCGATACGGTTTCACATCTTCGCTCGAAAAGTTCACCCGGTAGCCGGAAGCATTGCTGAATTGTTTTAAAGCCTCTCCCAGTTCGGTCTCTCTCAGATTCATGGATATCGACTTGCTTTCCACATTCTGCGCCCGTCCGGATAGAGACACTATCAGGAACAACAGTAAAAAGGCGCTCCTCATCCATACTGTTTCTTTCGTGGTTTTGCTGAGTGTAATTCGTTGTTTTTCCATAAATGTTGTATTTGAATATATCATATCTGTTTGATGGTTATTGTTTCATCCTGATAGTCGATGTGTACCTTTCCGAGTTTGTTCAGAAGCGTTACGGCCTCTTCCGGACGTGCGTTCCTGTCGGCCCAGAAGTTCAGCTTGATGCTGCGCGATTCCGCTTGTTCGAAATCGATGTTTACATTGTACCACCTGCCCAGCGAGCTCATGATTTCTTCCAGGGGCGCATCTTCGAAGTAGAACATACCTTCGGTCCAGGCGGTATAAGAGGCCATGTTCTTTACGGTTGAGATTCTCTCTTCTCCGTTTTCTCCATAAGTCAAATCCTGGCCGGGGTGGAGTATGGCGGACCGGTGGCTGTTCGTATTGGTCACTTGCACTTTGCCTTGTACTAAAGTCACGTGAAGCTCTTCCGCCTTGTAGGAGCGTACATTGAACTTTGTCCCCAACACTTCGGTGTCTACATCGGCAGCGCTGACGATAAAGGGGTGCTTTGTGTCTTTTGCGACTTCGAAATATGCCTCGCCTTTTAGTGCGACGCGCCGTTCGCCATCGTTGAAGGCTGTGGGATAGCGTAAACTGCTCTCGGAATTGAGCCAGACCTTGGTGCCGTCCGGAAGAATTAACTGGAAACTTTTCCCGCGTGGGATGGTCAGTGTCTGATGGCGGACAGTGTCCGAAACCGGCATTCCCTCTTTTTTCAGGTTCATTACGCTGTCTTCCAGTATCCGGTCGCCCAGCCCGTCTGTCCGCAACGTGATATGCCCTTCGCTGGCGATGGCAGCGAAGAAGCGGGTGGGTTCTTCCATTCGGTTGGAAGTGATAAATAGTGGGGAGAGAAAAACCAGTAGCAGGACGGCAGCCGCTGTAAGAGTTGCGGCGCCGATATAGATTCTCGTCCTGACTCTGTGCTTCCGTTCCGCTTTCTCGCGCATCAACGCTTCTTTATAAGCCATCAAGTCGCTGAAGAGTTCTCTGTTTGGTTTCTTTTGTATCCATTTGTAGAACTCTTCCGTTTCCTTTAATTGTGGATTATGTATTATATGCAGTGCATATTCCAGATTCTTGTCAATATCTTCCATATATTATTATCAATAGTTTCTCTTAATACGGATGACTTGTCGAAACTAATGACAGCAGGAAAGACTTTTTTTTCAGAAAAAGATACTTAATTGTTTACGGAGTATTTTTAAGGCTCTGGCAATATGGGTTCTGACTGTATTGTCGCTGATGTGCAGCTGTTCGCTGATTTCTGCACATTTTTTCTCTTTCAGAAAGAACTCTTCCACTACGGTGCGCATCTGCGGAGCCATTTGGCGGATGTTCTCCTGAATCCGGTTTATTTTGTTCTCATAATCCTGATATTCTTCTACATCCCAGTCTCCGTATAGCTCCTCTACGTATCGTTCTGTATTTTGGCGCATTACCTCTTGGTGGCGTATGTGGTCGATGCAGCGGTTTCTTACCATGATATAAAATAAGGGCAGCATATCGGTGTCCGTCCCGTTGGCTTCTATCCGCTTTTCCAATACCGAGTAGAAGACATCGTTCACGACATCCTTTGCGCTTTCTTCATCATTCAACAGATTGTATGCATGAATGCAGAGCTTCTGCCAATGTTTCCGATACAATACGGCTATATCGTTTTGTCTGCTGTCCATGGCTTTTTATGTTTCCGGACTTTTCCGAAGTGTCGAAACGACTTATGGGGTAGTGGGTGCAGACGCGGATTCTTTATCGGAAGATAAATGAAATCCGCGTCTAAAAGTGTGGCATATGTAGGTTTTCTAAATCGGTGTGTAGATTACCGCCAATATCTTTGCCGCCTGTCCTTGGTAGGCGTGTACGTGGTGCGGCACGATGGAGTCGTAGTAGATGCTGTCTCCCTCTTCGAGCAGGTACGTGTTCTTGCCGTAGCTGATTTCCATCGTCCCTTCCATCACCATGATGAATTCTTCGCCTTCGTGCGATGAGAGGACGAAGTCGTTGTCGTCCGTAGGGGCGACGTCGATGATGAACGGCTCCATGTGGCGGTCGGCTTTCGATTTGGAAAGCGAGTGGTATTCCATGTGCTTGCGCGAGTGGATGGCGTTGTTGGAGAAGCTGATGCTGTCTGTCGCTTCCGACTTGCGGCATACCACGGGACCGTTCTCGTCCTGGTCGTCGAGGAACGTGCCGAGGCGTACGCCCAGTACGCGGGCTATTTTGATGAGCGGTGCCAGCGAGGGCAGGTCGATGTTGTTTTCGATGCGTTCAATCTGTTCGATGGCGAGTCCCGAACGTTGCGCCAGTTCTTCCATGCTGATGGACTGGCTTTCGCGGAGCGACTTGATTTTTTCTCCTACAATCTTACTTGTATCCATAATTTGATAGTATTTTCAGTCTAAAAGGTTATGATTGATAACAGTAAAGTGCAAAAATAAGATATTCTTTTACTTAATGCAACATTCTGTGGAGAAAAGTTCGCTTTTGCCGACGGTTCTCTCATTTCGTGCCTTCCTGCCGATGTGCGGAAGGTTCCGGCTGCGCGCCGTTGTCGAGTTGCAGGTCGTGGCGCAGTATGCGTGTGAATTTCGGGGCGCCGATGTCGGAGGAGAGGTGGTTGCCGTCAGAAAAGTCCGTGTCCTCAAATCCGTCGGCGGCAAGGTAGTTGTGGCAACGCACATTGTCCCACTTGCTTTCCAGCTCTTCCAGCAGCTCTTCCATCTCCTTTATCTGCGCTTTGTCTGCCAACCGGTAATACTCCTTGTGCACGGGCGGCAACACTACGTACAGTGTTATTCCTTTTTGTCGGCACAGGGCGGCTATCTGCTCCATGTGCCGCTTGTTTTTCTGGATTTGCTCTCTCGTTGCCTTGTCGGCGGGAGTGGTGTGGGCTTTTACTCTTCTGGGGATGTCTTTTAGCTTCTCCTCCAATTCTTTTTCGGTCGTCACATTGCCGCGGTCTACCCCCAAGGAGTCGCAACTCATGGTGTTTTTATGCCTGATATAGTACTTGGACCACTTTCTGAAGGCAAAAGACCTGCCGGACAACAGTTCGCTGCAAGCTTGTATGCGGTTCACTTCCGGCGCGATGTCCATATAGAGGTTGTGGTAGGCGAGGGCGGCGTGGTCGTTGTTGTCTTCTTCCCACAAAGCCTGGTAGCAGAATGCTAGTATGACACTCTCCAGTTGGGGCATCCGGTCGATATACTTTTCTAACATCAGGCGGTTGTAGTGGAGCCATTGGGCGCTGATGGCAAGGTTGTATGTCCCTTCAGGCAACTCGGAAGCATCTATGCCATGGATGCCTACGGAACTGCCTATGATGATGGTTTTCATTTCGTCTCCCTTCGTCTCTATCAGCCCTTTCTTGAAACGGTAGGTGTTTGGAATTCGGTGCAGCATCACCTCAAATCCGGTGCCCGCCGCAATCAGCACTGCCGCGAACAGGCAGCTATGTATCAGAAACTTCTTCATGGTCTTAGAACTGGAAATAGATGAACTCCTCCTGTCGGCCTGCCAGCGCGAGAGTCGTGATGAACAAAACGTAATAGAGCGTCCAGCGGACAGCCCGGTGGCGGAAGATGCCCTTCTCTTCTATCTGCAACCCGAACTGCTTGTCGCGTTGCAACCACTCTACCGCCAGCAGCAGGGCGATGTAGATGAGCGGGTCTTTCCCGTGCGCAGGGAGCGCGAAGTCGAACCTGGTGACCATGCACACGATGTAGTCCCACGCCTGCCCGATGCTCTCCGCGCGGAAGATAATCCAGCCCACGACCACCAGCAGGAAAGTGGCGAGCATCTGCGCCGCCTCTTTCACCGTGGGCAGCAGGCGGCCTTGTGCCACCGCATCGTTGTGCTTGCGGTTCTTGCCCGCCAGTAGCAGCGGCAGGAACAGCGCGGCATGAAAGGCTCCCCAGCAGATGAAAGTCCAGTTGGCGCCGTGCCAGAAGCCGCTCACGAGGAAGATGACCAGCGTGTTGCGCATCGCCTTCCAGCGGCCGCACCGGCTGCCGCCCAGGGGGATGTAGATGTAGTCGCGAAACCAGGTGGTGAGCGATATGTGCCAGCGGCGCCAGAACTCGGCGATGTCTCTCGAGAAATAGGGGAAATTGAAATTGCGCATCAGGTCGATGCCGAACAGGCGTGCCGTCCCGATGGCGATGTCCGAGTAGCCCGAGAAATCGCCGTATATCTGGAAGGTGAAGAAGACGGCGCCCAGCAGCAGGTGTGTGCCGCCCAGTGCCTGATAGTCGTCGAAGATGACGTTGACGGCAGCGGCGCAGTTGTCGGCGACCACCATCTTCTTGAACAGCCCCCACAGAATCTGCCGCATACCGTCCACCGCCCGGTCGTAGCGGAAGCTGCGCGACGCGAGGAACTGCGGCAGCAGGTTGGTGGCGCGCTCGATGGGACCCGCCACCAGCTGCGGGAAGAAGCTGATGAAGGCGAAGAACGCCACCACGTCGTGCGTGGGCTTCAGCTTCCGGCGGTAGACGTCGATGGTATAGCTCAACGCCTGGAAGGTGTAGAAACTGATGCCCACGGGCAGCAGGATGTCCACCGTCACCCAGTCCAGCTCCACGCCGAAGAGCCGGAACAGCCCGGCGAGGTTCTCTCCGAAGAAGTTGAAATACTTGAAGATGCAGAGGACCAGCAGGTTGAGGGTGATGTTTGCGGCACTGACCCACCACTGCCGTCTTCGCCGTCCTTCCCACCGCTCCAGCAGGATGCCGCTGGCGAAGCTGCAGAGCGTGGTGAATGCAATCAACAGCAGGAAACGTCCGTCCCACCAGCCGTAGAAGGTGTAGCTGGCCGCCACTACGAACAGGTTCTGCCAGCGTAGCGGCCTGAAAACAAACCAATAGAGCGCGAACACTATCGGCAGGAATATCAGGAATTCGAAAGAATTGAATAGCACGGAATTAATTTTATTATCGTTAATCGGCTGCAAAAATAAATAAAGTTTAAAACAAATCAATCTTTCCCAACGATGAATTTAGGGGATAAGGGCACATATATGTATTGGGGATGGGACGGCTTGCTTTTTCCGTGCGCGGGCGTATGCCTTGCCGTGCCTAAAGTTAATTCGTTCCACCGTGGTGTAAGTTTCGTTCCACCGCGGTGGAAATTTTGTTCCACCATGGGGAAAGTTTTGTTCCACCGCGGTGGAACGAATAAAAAGTGCCTGAGAAGCCCTTTCGGCATACCGGACGAAAGACGTTGCCTTCGCGGTGGCGGGCACTCTCCGCGTCTCCGTATCTCCGTGTCCAATTTCTGTTCCGGCGCCTGCAACAACAAAGCGGGGAAGCCTTCCGTCTGGAAGACTTCCCCGCTTTAATAGGTTTCCGTAAGTCTGTGGATTACTTACGCAAGCCGAGTTCCTGAACAATGGCACGATACCGGTTGATGTCGCGGTTTTTCAGGTAGTTCAGCAGCGAGCGGCGCTTTCCTACCAACATTGTCAAGGCTCTTTCTGTACTATAATCTTTTCTGTTGAGCTTCATGTGCTCAGTCAGGTGGGCAATACGGTATGAAAACAATGCTATCTGGGACTCAGCTGAGCCAGTATCAGAGTTAGACTTTCCGTACTTGCCGAAGATTTCTTGCTTTTTAGCAGCGTCTAAATACATAATGTTAAATTAAAAAGTTGATAATTCTTTTTCTCTTTCGAGCGTGCAAAGATAGGCATTATCTTTTATACTGCAATGATATTCAGTAAAAAAAACTTCTCTCTGTGGCGTATATATTGTAAAATTCGTACCTTTGCCGCTCGAAAATAATAGGTATTATATATGCAAAACATTCGGAACATTGCAATTATTGCCCATGTCGACCATGGGAAGACGACGCTCGTCGACAAGATGCTTCTGGCGGGAAACCTTTTCCGCAGCAACCAGAACGCAGGTGAATTAATGCTGGATAACAATGACTTGGAACGTGAACGAGGCATAACCATCCTTTCGAAGAACGTTTCCATCAATTATAAGGACACTAAGATTAACATCATCGACACTCCGGGACACAGCGACTTCGGCGGCGAGGTGGAACGTGTGCTGAACATGGCCGACGGCTGCATCCTGCTGGTGGATGCCTTCGAGGGTCCCATGCCGCAGACCCGCTTCGTGTTGCAGAAGGCGCTGCAAATCGGCTTGAAGCCCATCGTCGTGGTCAACAAGGTGGACAAACCCAACTGCCGCCCCGAAGAGGTGTACGAGATGGTGTTCGACCTGATGTTCAGCCTGAACGCTACGGAAGAACAGCTGGACTTCCCCGTCATCTACGGTTCGGCAAAGAACAACTGGATGAGCACCGACTGGCAGCAACCGACGGACAACATCTGCCCGTTGCTGGACTGCATCCTGGAGAATATCCCCGCTCCCGTGCAGCTGGAGGGTACGCCGCAAATGCTGGTGACGTCGCTGGACTACTCCTCCTACACCGGCCGTATCGCCGTGGGCCGTGTGCACCGCGGCACGTTGCGTGAGGGTATGAACGTTTCGCTGGCCAAGCGCGACGGCTCCGTCGTCAAGTCGAAAATCAAGGAACTGCATACGTTCGAGGGTATGGGGCGCGTCAAGGTGCCGGAAGTCTCTTCCGGCGACATCTGCGCGCTGGTGGGCATCGAAGGGTTTGAAATCGGCGACACCATCTGCGATTACGAGAACCCCGAAGCGTTGCCGCCTATCGCCATCGACGAGCCTACGATGAGTATGCTCTTCACCATCAACGACTCTCCGTTCTTCGGCAAGGAGGGCAAGTTCGTCACCTCCCGCCACATCCACGACCGCCTGATGAAGGAGTTGGACAAGAACCTGGCGCTGCGCGTGCGCAAGAGCGAGGAAGACGGTAAGTGGGTGGTATCCGGCCGTGGCGTGCTCCATCTTTCGGTGCTGATTGAGACGATGCGCCGCGAGGGATACGAGTTGCAGGTGGGACAGCCGCAGGTCATCTACAAAGAGATAGACGGCGTGAAGTGCGAGCCTATCGAGGAGCTCACGGTCAACGTCCCCGAAGAGTATGCCAGCAAGATTATCGATATGGTGACCCGCCGCAAGGGTGAGATGGTGAAGATGGAAAGCGCCGGCGAACGCGTGAACCTTGAGTTCGATATGCCGTCGCGCGGCATCATCGGCCTGCGCACCAACGTGCTGACGGCTTCTGCCGGTGAGGCCATCATGGCGCACCGCTTCAAGGAGTACCAGCCTTACAAGGGCGAGATAGAACGCCGCACCAACGGTTCGATGATTGCCATGGAGAGCGGTACGGCCTTCGCCTACGCCATCGACAAGCTGCAAGACCGCGGCAAGTTCTTCATCTTCCCGCAAGACGAGGTGTATGCCGGACAGGTGGTGGGCGAGCACTCGCACGACAACGACCTGGTGGTGAACGTGACGAAGTCCAAGAAGCTGACCAATATGCGTGCCAGCGGTTCGGACGAGAAGGCACGCCTGATTCCGCCCGTGCAGTTCTCGCTGGAAGAGGCGTTGGAATACATCAAGGAGGACGAATACGTGGAGGTCACTCCCAAGTCCATGCGTATGCGCAAGGTCATCCTCGACGAACTGGAACGCAAACGCGCGAACCGTAGCTGATAGCTGGCAAATCCTGAAATACGGATTTTTTTAATTGAAGGAGTTATCGGGAGTTAGAAGGAGTTATCGGGAGTTAAAAGCCAATAGCTTTGCTTATATAAAGCAGAGTATCGGCCGATAACTCCCGATAACTCCTTCTAACTCCCGATAACTCTTTCTAATTAAAAAGCCATGTTTCTGTTCAATCAATATACTTCACCTTTCCCGCATCCCTTGGCTTGGCTTCGGGTGTCTCGTCCGGATGGCCGAAAGCGATGCAGTAGAGCAGTTTGTATCCTTCGGGGAAATCCAGCTTCTCGAGGTACCCGGCGGCTTCGGGCGTATCGGTCATGAAGCGCGTGGGGCTTGCCAGGCAGCAGGAGCCGATGCCCATCGACTGCGCGGCAAGTATCATGTTCTCACCCAGCAGTCCGCAGTCTATCTGCGAGCAGTCGTATGACGTGTCGTTGGCGATGAAGACCACCGTGGGCGCGTTGCGGAACATATTCCCGAAGCCGGGGGTTTCCGCCGCTTTCGGGTTCTTCTGCTTGTAGATTCCGGTGATGCCGTCGATGAACTCCGGGTTGTCTACCACGCGTATTGCCCACGACTGTTTGTTTTGCCCGTTGGGGGCATTGATGCCGCACTCCAGAATCACCTGCATGGTGTCGCGCCCTACGGGCTGCGGCTTGTACTTGCGGATGCTGCGGCGCGACATGATTGTCTCGATTACCGCATTCTCTTTGCTCTCGTTTGCATTGGCAGTTGGGGCTTCCGGCCGGGTGGGCGCGCCGCAGCTGCAAAACAGCAGGCTTGCTACTCCTGCCATCATCAGTCTGATACTTTTCATGTTACAATAATTTTATATGTGAGAATCTTTTCGACATTACCTCGATAGTCATGTGTGATGACAATAGTGTATGTACCTCTTTTCAGCGTTTTGTTGATTGATAGTGCAATGTCCGCTTGTGCGAAAAAGAAAGAGGCAGCCTCTTCATTGGGGCTGCCTCTTCTGTTGTATATTTGCTTAAACCTCTTCGATTAGAGTTTCGGACCTGCAGCAACCAATGCCTTTCCGGCTTCGTTGCCTGTGAACTTGGCGAAGTTCTTGATGAAGCGGCCTGCGAGGTCTTTTGCTTTCTCTTCCCACTTGCAAGCGCATTCGTACGTGTCGCGCGGGTCGAGGATTTTCGGGTCAACACCCGGCAACTCTGTCGGAACCACGAAGTCGAAGAAAGGAATAACCTTTGTCGGAGCCTTGTCGATAGAACCGTCGAGGATGGCGTCGATGATGCCGCGTGTGTCGCGGATGGAGATACGCTTGCCCGTACCGTTCCAGCCGGTGTTCACCAGGTATGCCTTGGCGCCTACCTTTTCCATCTTCTTAACCAGCTCTTCTGCATACTTGGTCGGGTGCAGGCTCAAGAAAGCGGCACCGAAGCAAGCGGAGAATGTCGGAGTCGGTTCGGTGATGCCGCGTTCCGTACCTGCCAACTTGGCTGTGAAACCGGACAGGAAGTAGTATTGAGCCTGGTCGGGGTTCAGGATAGATACCGGAGGCAATACGCCGAAGGCATCAGCCGACAGGAAGATTACCTGATGTGCGTGAGGACCTTTGGACAACGGCTTAACGATGTTGTTGATGTGGTAGATAGGATAGGAAACACGAGTGTTTTCTGTCACGCTCTTGTCTGCGAAGTCAATCTTGCCTTCTGCGTCAACAGTAACGTTCTCCAACAGGGCGTCGCGCTTGATGGCGTTGTAGATATCGGGTTCGCTCTCTTTGTCCAGGTTGATGACCTTGGCATAGCAACCGCCTTCGTAGTTGAATACGCCTTCGTCGTCCCATCCGTGTTCGTCGTCGCCGATGAGCAGACGCTTCGGGTCGGTAGACAGCGTAGTCTTGCCTGTACCGGACAGACCGAAGAAGATGGCGGAGTCGGTGCCTTCCATGTTGGTGTTGGCAGAGCAGTGCATGGAAGCGATGCCGCGCAGCGGGTTCAGGTAGTTCATGATGGAGAAGATACCTTTCTTCATTTCACCGCCGTACCATGTGTTCAGGATAACCTGCTCGTTGGTCTTCAGGTTGAATACGGTAGCTGTCTCTGAGTTCAGGCCCAGTTCTTTGTAGTTGTCCACTTTGGCCTTGGCGGCGTTGAACGATACGAAGTCGGGTTCGCCATATTCGGCCAGCTCTTCGGCTGTCGGGCGGATGAACATATTAGTCACGAAGTGTGCCTGCCAAGCCACTTCCATGATGAAACGCACTTTCAGGCGAGTGGCAGCGTTGGCACCGCAGAAAGTATCGATGACGAACAGGCGCTTGCCGCTCAGCTGGTTGACTGCTTTGGCTTTCAGGTCGGCCCAAGCCTCTTCGGAGCAGGGCTTGTTGTCGTTCTTATACTCGTCGGAAGTCCACCATACGGTGTCCTTGCTGGCTTCATTCAATACGAAGAATTTATCTTTAGGAGAACGTCCGGTATAGATACCTGTCATCACGTTCACAGCGCCCAACTCGGTTACCTGGCCTTTTTCGTAGCCTTCCAGGCCGGCTTTTGTCTCTTCAGCGAACAATACATCATAAGACGGGTTGTGGAGTACTTCCTTCACGTCTTTGATACCATACTTGCTTAAATCTAAATTTGCCATTTCTTTTTAAGATTTTAAAAATTGGTATTTGGTTTATAATCTCTTTTCGTTTTTTTTACCTTGTTGCAAGGGGGGAGACGGGCGGCAAAAACCGCACCTTTTCAGTGAAGCCCTTGTTTTTGCGACTACAAAAGTAATACTTTATTTTAAAAGAAACATCCCATTAGAGAAATTTTTCTCTAATAGAAAATCTTTTATCATACAGTAACAATATCTGCAAACTGAATGTTGCAAATTGGGCGGAATTTATTTACTTTGCGGTGTGGTAATGTGTTAATGTGGCAATGTGGGCAATGTGCTAATGTGCTAATGACCTTTCGGCGTGATGGCGTAGTGGATGTAGCGGGAAACGCAACATTGCGGAAGTATAGCGCAGCCAATTAGCACATTGGCACATTGCCCACATTGCCACATTAGCACATTAGCACATTAACACATTATATAATTATGAGAGTTATCAACTTTGCCGAGACCCATTCGGTCTTGAACCAGTACATGGCGGAGATACGCGACGTGCAAGTGCAGTCCGACCGTATGCGTTTCCGCCGCAACATCGAGCGCATCGGTGAGATTATGGCGTACGAAATGAGTAAGGAACTGACCTATTCCGAGAAGCGGGTGCAGACACCGCTGGGGATAGCTTCCGCCAGCACGTTCGACGACGATGTGGTGATTGGCACCGTCTTCCGTGCGGGGCTTCCCCTGCATACCGGTTTCCTGAACGTCTTCGACCGCGCGGGCAATGCCTTCGTTTCCGCCTACCGCTATTATAAGGATAAGGAGTGCCGCACGGTGGATGTGCACATCGAGTATATCGCCACGCCCGACCTTACGGGCAAGACGCTGCTGCTGGTGGACCCCATGCTTGCCACGGGCGAGAGCATGGAGCTTGCCTGGAAGGCTTTTCTGACGAAAGGCACGCCTGCCAAGTTGCAGATAGCCTGCGTCATAGCCAGCCGACAGGGTGTGGAGCACTTGCAGCGGCTGTTCCCGGGCGACGAGGTCTCTTTGTGGTGCGGCGCCATCGACCCGGACATGAACGAGCACTCTTACATCGTCCCGGGACTGGGCGATGCTGGCGACTTGGCGTTCGGAGACAAGTTGTAGGCGGTGTATTCTAAGAAATTGTTGTGACTTGCTTTAACGTCAGTTCGATATAATTCAGAACAATGACGGAACACTATCCGTCTTTTCGCAAAGAGAATGAAAGTTGTTTACGAACAATTTTTCCTTCAAAATATTGAATGAATTACATACTTTTATATGACTTTCTTTCCTGTCCGACGATTCTGTTTGTCATTATTTTTTCTCATCCAAAGAAGTCCCGGTGTTCTCTCTCTTACCCCATCCACAAGCCCTTCCTGAACGGGGTTTTGTCCGGCACCGGGGAACGACCCGTTCCCCACCGGGGAGCACCGCCTTCGGCACCGGGGAACCAAGCCTTCCCCGGTGTCGGACAATGGGGAAGGTTACGAGGGAAATGAAGATGTAAAGAAAAAGAACTATAATACATACATTTATATAGTCCATCAAACAATTATCAAAATAATCTTTGATATTATATAGTTTAGCGTGAATTCGATTAATGCTTTTATCGCTATGTCCTTAATTTACACACCGAAGGCGATGAATATCTCTCTTAATCCAAAAAATACCTATAACTTTTTGGATTACGTTCCGAAAAGTTATAGGTATTTTTTGGATTAGGATGTTTTGTGTCCACTTTGGGACGGTGTGTTGTCTGCCCGTCAGCGGCTTATCGCTCCTTGCAGCTCTTCCAGGGTGAGCTGCCCGTTGAGCAGGATGATGACGAACTCGTCCGGTTCGTCCACCAGCAGGACGTATTCGTTCTCCTTTTTCCCTTCTTTGACGTAGATGGTGACGCGTTCGCCCTCCTCGCGGACGCGCATCAGCTCTTCGTAACCGTTTTCGCGGTTGATGTGGGCGGTCTCCTTGCGCAGTTCGTCGGCAACGGTTTTGTTCTCGCACGAGAGGATTTGCAGGCCGCTTATCTTGTCGGCCACGTTGGCGAGGTTGATGTTTCCGCTGTCGATGTTCTTCATCATGCCGAACATTCTTTTGGAGATGTAGACGGAGGTGACGCCCTTGCGGTCGGCGAACTTCTCGAAGAAGTTCTCTTGTGCGTGCAGTCCGGTGCTGGCAAGCAGGACGATTATCCAGGCGATAAGTACTTTTTTCATAATCGGTCTATTTATTTGAGGTTTCTGTTAACGGTTTGGGGATTGTCGGCAAGGGCGTTGCAGCATTTCTCCAGCTGTTCCCTCAGCCGGAGTGTCTGGCTCTCCGCTTTCGATACGTGACTTTGGCCTTTGTCCAATGCGGTGGCGAAGAGTTGGAGGGCGCGTTCGGCTTCGGCATACGCCAGTTGCGGGTTGTCGAATGTGTCGCGCGGCTGTCCGGCGGCTTTCTGCAGGTGCAGCCCGGCACCGGCGGCGATGAGCACTGCGGCGGCGATGCCCGTATACCATTTCATCTTGCGGAGCGTGGGGCTGCCGATGGCTTTCGGGCGCGACGTGGGTCTGACCACTTTCAGGTGCGGCTGCTGCGCGTCGTCGGCTTCCCAGCGGCGGATGCTTGCCGAGAGGCGTTCTTCCATCCCTGCGGGCAGCGGGGCTTCCTGTTGCGGCAGGGCGGAGAGAAAGAGAAAGGTCTCGCGGTCGCTCTTCAGCGTTTCCGGCACGTCGTTCTGCTGGAAGAAGCTTTTCAGCTGCTGCTCTTCCGGCAGGGTGGTTTCGCCCCGGTAGTATCGTTCCAGTAATGTTTTCAGTTCTTCTGTTTTCATTGTCCTATTCCTTTTCCGGTGATACGGTTGAATTGTTCTCTGATTCTTTTGCGTGCCCTCGAGAGGGTGACGCGTATGTTGATGGCGTTCAGTCCGGTGGCTTGTTCTATCTCTTCGAACGAGCATTCGTTGACGTCGCGCAGCCACAGCACTTTGCGTTGCTGCAGGGGCAGTCCGGTGATGAGCGCCTTGAGTTGTGCCTGTTCGTCGCGCTTCTCCAGTTGCAGTTCCGGATTGTCGTCTTCGCTCCAGTCGGTGCGTTCGGGCAGCGGCTCTTCCGACTGGTAGCGCTTGGTCCGCATCAGGTTGAAGCAGAGGTTGCGCACGGTGGCCACGCAGTAGGCGGGGGCATTGGTGCGGATGTCCAGTTCGTTGCGCTTGTCCCATAGTCTCAGGTAGGTTTCCTGCACCATGTCTTCGGCGTCTTGGGCGTTGTCCAGCAAGGCGTAGGCGGCTCGGTACAAGCGTGCGTGCAGGGGCAGGAAGGCCTGTCTGAATTCGTCGGCGTTCATTCTTTCCCTTGGTTTTCGGCTTGTTTCACCAATGCGTCGATGTCGCTCTCCTTGAAGTTGCCTTTGAACTGTATGAGTGCGCAATCTTCCGGGCTGCTGCACACGATGAGTATCTCTTTGATGAGCTCCTTCTCTTCGCGAATCAGTATTCTCACTTTGTCTTGTTCGTCGTTGACGCGCACCAGCGTTTCGTACCGGTCTTCGTTGAGGGCGTCGATGCGTTTCATGAAGCGTTGCTTCACGCCGCTGCTGCATTTCTCCAGATCGAGCACTTTCATCGAATGGATGCTGTGCATCAGGCGTTCCGCTTCGGCGGAGTCTTTGTCTTCATCGGCAAACATCATTCCCAGGCGCATCAGGAAGCGCGGGACGGAGACGTATTCGGCGTTGCGTGCCTCCTTGAACTCGTTGAACACTTGCCGGGCGTCGATGGCACGGACGACTTGCACGGCGACGAGCAACAGGCAGATGGTTAGTATCTTTCTCATGTTTCCTATCAGTTTGATTGGGGTTGTTTATAATCTGTTTTCGATGCGCATTCTGTAAGGTAGACAGGGGGAGGGCGGCTTTTGTTACACGCCGTGCGGGAAAAAAACAAGAAAAAGTGCAAGAAGCGGGAAAAGATATGCAAGAAGCAGGAAAATGCCGGGCGAAACAGCTTGTACGCTATCCTTCAGACGCAGATGACGCGAATGGCGCAGATTTTTCTTGATTTATCTGCGTCGTCCGCGTCATCCGTTTCTGAAAAATGCGATTATGTCCGGAAGAGTACCGGACGTCTGTCAGCGGTTCACTTCACTTCCCATGTGTCGTTCGTCATCAGCAGTTCCTCGAAGTTGTGGTATACCTTCTTGGCGGATACCTCTTCGATTTGCGCGTGCAGGGCGTCGTCGTAGGTCGGCGCTTCCACGTCGCGGATGACGCCGAGGGCAATCGGGAAGTCGGGCCCTTCCATCAGGGCGAGCTTCAGTTGCAGGGTGTTGTCCTCGCAGTGGGCGTCGTGGACGAGGATGTCCTTTTCCGTGATGCCGTTCTCGCCCAGTTTCACCACTTTCAGGCCGAATCCTTCCTGCATCAGTCCGAACTCGTTGTTCTCGCCGAAGAGCATGGGCTTGCCATGTTGCAGGTAGATGGCGTTCTTGGCGCGGTCTTCCTTCTTGGCTACGGCATCGTGCGCGCCGTTGTTGAAGATGACGCAGTTCTGCAGGATTTCGCAGACGCTGGCGCCTTTATGGTTGTAGGCGGCTTTCAGGATTTCCACCGTACCGGCGGCGTCCGTGGCCACGGCGCGGGCGAAGAAGTGTCCGCGTGCGCCGAAGCAGAGTTCTGCCGGACGGAAGGGGTCTTCCACCGTGCCGTAGGGCGACGACTTGCTGACGAAGCCGCGGGGCGACGTCGGGGAGTATTGCCCTTTCGTCAGGCCGTAGATGCGGTTGTTCAGCAGAATCATGTTCAGGTTGATGTTGCGCCGGTTGGCATGGATGAAGTGGTTTCCGCCGATGGCGAGCCCGTCGCCGTCGCCGCTCACCTGCCATACGGCAAGCTGCGGGTTCGCCACTTTGCAACCGGTGGCGATGGCTGCCGCACGTCCGTGGATGGTGTTCATGCCATACGTGTTCATGTAGTGGGGCAGGCGGCTGGAGCAGCCGATGCCCGAGATTACTGCCGTCTGATGGGGTGGTACGCCGATTTCGGCCATAGCCTTGTGCAGGGACGCAAGGAAAAAGTGGTCACCGCAACCCGGACACCAGCGGGGTTGCCCTTTCTTGAAGTCTTTTGCTGTATATTCGCTCATAGTTATTTTCTTTTTAATGGTATTAGTTACGAGTTACGAGTTACGAGCTACGAGCTACGAGTTACGGGTCTCTTGTACTCGTCACTTGTCACTTGTCACTCGTCACTTGTAGCTTGTAGCTTGTAACTTGTCACTTGTCACTTATTTAAAATCTGTTCAAATGCCTGTACTAACTCGTTTACCAGGAACGGCTGTCCTTTCACCTGATTGAACTGGTCGGGAACGAAGCCGTCCACCTTCATGCGCAGGTATCCGGCGAACTGTCCCATGTTCTGTTCGGCAACGACCACCTTCTTGTAGCGCTTCATCACTTCCGCCGTGTTCTTGGGCAGCGGGTTGATGAACTTGAAGTGGGCGAGGGCCACTTTCCTGCCTGCCGTGCGGAGTTCGTCCATGGCGGCGTGCAGATGGCCGTAGGTGCCTCCGAAGCCTACAATCAGCAGGTCGGCATCGTCTTTGTCGCCTTCCACTTCGACGTCGGGCACTTCGATGCGGGCTATCTTATCGGCGCGCAGGCGGGTCATCAAGTCATGGTTTTCGGGGTCGGTGGAGATGGCGCCGGTCTTGCTGTCCTTCTCCAGTCCGCCGAGGATGTGGGTGAAGCCTTCCGTTCCGGGAACGGCCCAGTAGCGGCTGCCCGTCTGCTCGTCACGCTGGTAGGGCGTCCACGTGCCCTGCATTTCGGGGCGCACGTAGGGCGGGTTGATGGCGGGATAGTCTGCCAGCTTGGGCAGCTTCCAGGCGGCGGAGCCGTTGGCCACGAAAGCGTCCGTCAGCAGCACGACGGGAGTCATGTGCTCCAGCGCCATCTTGGATGCCATGTAGGCACACTCGAAGCAGTCGGTCGGCGAGGTGGCGGCAAGCACGGGCATGGGGCTTTCGCCGTTGCGTCCGAAGAGCACTTGCAGCAGGTCGGTCTGCTCGGACTTGGTGGGCAGACCCGTGGCGGGACCGCCGCGCTGCACGTCGAGCACCACCAGCGGAAGCTCCATGATGACAGCCAGGTTCATGGCTTCCGATTTCAGGCAGATGCCCGGGCCGGAAGTGGAAGTGACTGCCAGCGCGCCAGCGAAGGAGGCTCCGACGGCGGAGGCGCAACCGGAAATCTCGTCCTCGCACTGCACGGTCATCACACCCAGCGACTTGTGCTTGGAGAGCTCGTGCAGCACGTCGGTGGCAGGAGTGATGGGGTAGGAACCCAGGTAGAGCTTCAGCCCTGCCTTCTCGGCGGCGGCGATGAAGCCGTAGGCGGTCGCCTTGTTGCCCGTGATGTCCATGTATCGTCCGGGCGTTTTCGTCTTGCTTTCAATCTTGTAGGTGTGGGCCACGGAGGCGTGCGTGTTGTGCCCGTAGTCATATCCGGCGTGGATGACCTTGATGTTTGCCTCGGCGATGGCAGGTTTCTTGGCGAATTTCTCGCGGATGAAGTCTTCGGCTATCTTCAGGTCGCGGTTGAAGAGCCAGCACACCAGGCCCACGGCGAACATATTGCGGCACTTCAGCATCGACTTGTTGTCCATGCCCGTCTCGGCCAGGCAATCCTTCACCATCTGCGAGATGGGGGCGGCGATGACGTCCTGCCTGATTCCCATCTCCTCGATGGGGTTGTCCGTCTTGAAAGCCGCCTTTTCCAGGTCCGCTTGCTGGAACGCGTCCGTGTCGATGATGATGCAAGCGGTAGATTTGGCAAACTTGTATTGGGTTTTCAGTGCGGCGGCGTTCATCGCGACCAGCACGTCGCATTTGTCACCGGGCGTGTAGACCTTGTTTGCGCCGATATGCACCTGGAAGCCTGATACGCCCGTGAGCGAGCCTTGCGGGGCGCGGATATCTGCCGGATAATCGGGGAAAGTACTGATGTCGTTTCCTACCGTAGCCGAAACTGTTGAAAAGATGTTGCCGGCGAGCTGCATTCCGTCGCCGGAGTCTCCGGAGAAGCGGACTACCACTTGCTCCAGTTCTTTGACCATCATGTCGTTTGCCATAACTTACGTATTACTATAATTATATTAGAAAAGTTATATTGTTACCGTTGTTGTCGGACAAATTTCGGAAAGTTAATCGGATTAACAAAACTTTTTTCGGAAAATCCGCAGAATACATTATCTTTGTACCCGCATTCCGATGCTATATGCAGAATGTATGCAAAAAGGCTCTGTAGTTCAACGGATAGAATAGAAGTTTCCTAAACTTTAGATAGGGGTTCGATTCCCCTCGGAGCTACGAAATCCCAATCCGGATATGTCTTTTCCCTCTTTCTTCCCCAAGATTAAATACGGATGCATTCAGTGCGTTTTTTTGCCCCGTCCGTGATGTCCGCGCTGCCCGTTCCTGCAAGAAAGCATCGCGGGAGTTCCCGTATACAGCCGGAAGGCAAGTTGGCAATCCGTTTCCAGAAGTTTGCGCCTGCGTTGCGGATGCCTGCTCCACGCGGGAGGAATGGGACTGCACCCTTTTGCACTCCCGCTGCAAAGCGGTTGCAGCGTCGCTGCATCCCTTTTGCAGTGCTGCTGCATCCGCTTTGCAGCGCTACTGCATCTATAGTTGCAGTGTCACTGCAAAACGGTTGCAGTGACACTGCAAAACGGTTGCAACATTTTGCAGCCGTAATGCGCGGCGCGTTGAACATATTCCGCTTTCCCGTTGTTCTTTCAAGAAAAAAGAAGAAGAAATTATGAAAAGAAACATTTTATCGGCAGCCGCTTGGATGCTTGCCGGTGCGTTGGCAGTCCCGTATCCGGCAGACGCTTGTACGGGCATCACGCTGAAGAGCAAGGATGGGACAACGGTAGTGGCACGCACCATAGAGTGGGCGGGCAGTAACTTGAACAGCCAGTACGTGGTGGTACCGCGTGGATACGTCCAGCGCTCCTACACGCCCGACGGGGGCATGAATGGTATGCGCTTTACCGCCCGCCATGGCTATGTCGGCTTTGCCGTGGAGCAGCAGGAGTTCGTCGCCGAAGGGCTGAACGAAGCCGGGCTTTCGGCCGGACTGTTCTACTTCCCCGGCTCCGGCGAATACCAGCCCTACGACCCTGCTCAAAAGGAGCGGAGCATTGCCGACCTGCAACTGGTCTCCTTCGTGCTGGGTGAGTGTGCCACGGTGGACGAGGTGAAAGCGCGACTGGGCGCGGTATGCATTACGAACGTAGACCCTCGGGCGTCTACCGTCCATTGGCGCTTCGCGGACGTCTCCGGACGGCAACTGGTGCTTGAGGTGGTGGGAGGAGAGCCCCGCTTCTACGAGAACAAGCTGGGAGTGCTCACCAACTCTCCCGGCTTCGAATGGCATCTGACGAATCTCCGCAATTACGTCAACCTCTCTTCCGGCGGTGTCCCCGCGCATCCGTTCGGCGATGTCGAGTTGTCGCCTTTGGGTGGCGGGAGCGGCTTCTTGGGACTGCCCGGCGACTTTACGCCGCCGTCACGTTTCGTCCGTGCCGCTTTCTTCCAGACTACGGCTCCCCGGCGTGCCACTGCCTTCGAGAGCGTCTTGCAGTGCTTCCATATCCTGAACAACTTCGACATCCCGGTCGGCGCGCAGTTCTCCGACGGAGAGACACCGCCCGACATCCCCAGCGCCACCCAGTGGACGGCAGCCACGGACATGGCGCACCGGATATTGTACTACCGCACGATGTACAACAGCACCATCCGCAGCATAGACCTGCATTCGATAGACTTCTCCAGGGTGAAATACCGGGTAAGGCCTTTGGATGCCGTGAAGTCGCAGGCGGTGGAGGCCATAACGGTGGAATAGGCGACAATGTGCATTCGGTGGCCAACGGGGCACGCCGACTTACGAAAAAAAAGAGAGAGGAACCGGGTCGAACGGACCCGATTCCTCTCTTTCTATATATATAATATGTGTAAGCTTGAATCAGTTGAAGGAATTACTTTTCCTTTTCAACAGCTACCGCTTGTTCTCCTTCTTGCTTGTTTTTCATCAGCATATAAGCGATGGGTGAAGCGATGAACAGAGAAGACATCGTGCCGAATACGACACCCAGAATCATTGCGAACGCGAAGCTGCGGATAGAGTCACCACCGAGGATGAAGATACACAGCAGCACAATCAACGTACTCAACGAGGTGTTGATGGTACGTGCCAGCGTCGTGTTCAGTGAGTCGTTGAACAGCTGGAGCTTGTTGCGCTTCGGATAGAGTCCGAAGAACTCGCGTACACGGTCGAAGATTACCACCTTATCGTTGATGGAGTAACCGATAGCCGTCAGGATGGCACCGATGAATGTCTGGTCGATTTCCAACGAGAACGGCAGGATTCCCCAGAACATGGAGTATATGCCCAGAATGATAATGGTGTCGCATACCAATGCGCATACCGAACCGATGGAGTAGGCGATGTTGCGGAAACGGATCAGGATGTACAGGCCGATGGCAATCAATGCCAGTACGACCGACCAGATGGCCGATACCTTGATGTCGTCCGCGATGCTCGGACCTACCTTCTGTGAACTGATGATACTGCCGCCCGTGTGGTTCTCGCGGTCGATGAATGTTTCCAACGTGATGTTCTGGGTCAACAGCGGCTTCAGCGTTTCGTACAGATAAGCTTCGATTTCGGAATCAACGTTGTTGCCTTCTTCCTCGATGCGGTAGTTGGTGCTGATGCGTACCGTCTTGCCGTCTGCACCGATAGCGATTACGCTGACATTGGCGCCATCGAACTTGCTGGCAATCAGCTCGCGCACTTGTTCGGGCTCTACCTTGTTCTCGAACTGTATCTTGAAGTTACGTCCGCCGGTGAAGTCGATGCTCTGGCTCAGGCCGCGGATGCTGAGGAAGCCGATGCATACTACCACCGCTACGCCTGCTACGGTCAGCCATGTCTTGCCCCTGCCCATGAAGTCGAAGTGTACATTCGCCATCAGGTTCTTGGAGATGCCAGTGGAGAAGGTCAGGTTCAGCAACTTGTCTTTGCCCATGAAGTGCTCGTAGAACAGACGTGTCATGAACACTGCGGTGAAGAACGAAATCAGGATACCGATAATCAATGTCGTGGCGAAACCGCGGATAGGACCGGTACCGAAGTTGAACAGGATGATACCCGTGATGATAGATGTCAGGTTGGAGTCGAAGATGGCAGAGAATGCGTTGGAGTAACCGTCAGCCAGTGCTTTCTTGACACCCTTGCCCGCACGCAGCTCTTCTTTGGTACGTTCGTAAATCAACACGTTGGCATCCACAGCCATACCCAGTGACAACACCATACCGGCAATACCGGACATCGTCAGCGCAGCCTGGAACGATGAAAGGATACCCAGCGTGAAGAACAGGTTCAGCACCAAAGCGCCGTTGGCAACCATGCCCGGGATGAAGCCGTACATGGAGCACATATAAATCATCAGCAGGATGAGTGCCACGATGAACGACATGACACCGGCGTTGATGGAAGCCTGTCCCAAGGACGGACCTACGATGTCTTCCTGTACGATGTGGGCGGGAGCCGGCATCTTACCGGATTTCAATACGTTTGCCAAGTCTTTTGCCTGTTCGGGAGTGAAGTGGCCGGTGATTTGTGAGTTACCGCCGGTGATTTCCTGATTTACGTTCGGTGCGGAGTATACATAACCGTCCAAAACGATGGCAATAGCCTTGCCTACGTTCTGCTTGGTGAGCTGTGCCCAGCGGCGTGCGCCGTCTGTGTTCATCGACATACTTACGGCAGGCTTGCCATAGTGGTCGTATTCGTCTTTGGCGTTCACCACTACGTCGCCTTCCAGCGGAGCGCGTCCGTTGCGTTCGGTCGACTTGATGGCATACAGTTCGAAGGTCTGTGCTTTCGGGTCGTATTCAAAAGGAGAGACACCCCACTTCAAACGCAGGTCTTTCGGCAGTTCTGCCTGAACCTCCGGCATGGAGAGGTATTTGTTGATGTCGGCAGTGTCCTTGTAGTTGGCATAACCTACCACGGGACCCTGACCGCTGGGGTTGACCTGAAGAACAGCCAGCAACGGGTGCTCTTTCTTGATTTGCTCGAAATCGGCTGCCTGGGCTTTGCTTTCACCCTTCAAGGCTGCGGCAAGGCTGTCGGCGGTGCTGGTAGCTTGCGCCACGGCAGGAGTTTCGGCCGTTGTGCTGTCTTCCTCAGCCTCTTCTGCGTTTCCGGCAGTTGCCAGTATGGCACGCAGCTTGGCATCTGCCGATTGCAGATACGAGGCAACGTCTTTTGCGTTGTATGTTTCCCAGAACTCCAGGTTGGCCGAACCTTGTAATAATTTTCTTACACGTTCGGGCTCTTTGATGCCCGGAAGTTCCACCATGATACGTCCCATCTTGTCTTCCAGGCTTTGGATGTTGGGCTGAACCACACCGAAACGGTCGATACGTGTACGGAGCACGTTGAATGAGTTGTCGACGGCTGCCTTTACTTCTTCGCGCAATACTTTCTCGACTTCTGCATCCGAAGATTTCTGGTTCACTTTGTCTTTCAGTTGCTGGGTAGCGAACAGTTGTGCGAGTGAAGCGTCCGGAGCAATTCTGTGATACTCTTTGACGAACAGCGTGATGACGTCGTCCTGGCTGGTGGTAGCCTGTTTGGCGGCAGTGGCCAATGCTTGGTTGAATGCTTCGTCAGACTTGTTGTCTGCCAATGCTTTGATGACATCAGGCACCGACACCTCAAGGATGACGTTCATACCGCCCTTCAAATCCAAACCTAAACTAATCTCCATCTCACGACATTGTTTCAGCGTCCAATTGCCGAACCACACTTTCTCGTTTGACAGAGAATCGAGGTAGTCTTGCTCTACTTTCACATCACCTTTTGCGAACTCCTTTGCCTTGTTGGTGTAGTGGCGAGTCACAAAAGAGAAGGAGAGATAGAACACACATACCAATGTGAGCAATATCGCAAAAATCCTTACAAATCCTTTGTTTTGCATGTTACTTTAATTTATTATGATTACTTTTTAATTGATTTCTATCGTATATAAGGCTGCAAATATAGTTTTTTTTTCACAATTCTTACTTCATACCGCGATTTTTTAACATCGGTTCTAATTGAGGCTCTGTCCCTCTGAAATTCTTATAGAGTGTCATCGGGTCTTCGCTGTCTCCTTTTTCCAGGACATTGCGGCGGAAAAGGTCGGCGGTTGCCTTGTCGAAGATGCCGTGTTCCTTGAATGCCTCGAAGGCGTCATTGTCGAGCACGTTCGCCCACAGGTAGCTGTAATAGCCTGCGGCATAACCTCCTATGATATGGTTGAAGTAGGTGGTGCGGTAGCGGGGAGCTATTTCGCGGATTAGCCCGAGTTTGTCCATCGCTTCCTTTTCGTAGGCCACTACGTCTATGTCTTTGGCATCTGTCAGGTTGTGCAGGTTCATGTCGAGAATGGCGGCTGCAAGCAGTTCGGTGGTCATGAAACCCTGGTTGAAGGTTTTCTGTTTCAGTATCTTCTCGATGAGGCTGTCGGGGATGGCTTCGCCGGTCTGGTAATGTTTGGCGTACATTTTCAGTACTTCGGGTTCGGTTGCCCAGTGCTCGTTGATTTGCGACGGGAGTTCCACGAAGTCGCGCGCTACGTTGGTGCCGGAAACGCCCAGGTAGTTGCATTGGGTCAGCAGCCCGTGCAGCCCGTGGCCGAATTCATGGAACAGGGTTTCCACTTCGTCCAGCGTGAGCAGGGAAGGGGTGTCGCCGACGGGTTTGGTGAAGCTCGCCACGTTGCATACCAATGGACGGATGTCGCCTTTCTGTTCGCGGTAGTTGCTCATCCATGCTCCGCCGCTCTTGCCGGGACGCGGGAAGTAGTCTACGTAGAAGATGCCCAGCTGCGAACCGTCGGCGTCTTTTACTTCGAAGACCTCTACGTCGGGATGGTAGACGGGGATGCCTTCGAGCTTGGTCAGCGTGATGCCATACAGTTTGTTGGCAACGGCAAAAGCCCCTTCGCGCACATTCTCCAGTTTGAAGTAGGGCTTGATGTCCTCTTCTTCGAGGTTGTATTTCTCTTTACGCAGTTTCTCGGTGTAGTACCACCAGTCCCAGGCCTCCAGTGTGCATTTCTTGCCTTCTTTGTCCATCTGTTTCTGGAGTTCGGCAGCTTCGGCTTTGGCTTTAGGCAGGGCATAGTTCCACAGGTTGTTCAGAAATTCCATTACAGTGGCAGCGTTCTTGGCCATCGTATTGTCCAGTACGAAGTTGGAGTAGCAGTCGAAACCTAACAGGCGGGCTTTCTCAAGGCGCAGGCTGACGATGTCGGTGATGATTTTCTTGTTGTCGTTCTTGTCGTTGTTGTTGCCGCGGTTGATGTAGACTTTATACATCTTCTCGCGCAGCGGGCGGTTGGCGGAGTATTGCAGGAACGGGATGCGGCTGGCATTGTGCAGCGTAAACAACCATTTGCCCTCCTCGCCGGCGGCTTTCGCCTCTTCGGCGGCACTTTGGCAGAACCATTCGGGGAGTCCGGCAAGGTCTTCCTGCTTGTCTACGAAAAGTTTGAACTCGTTGTTCTCGTTCAGGATGTTGTTGCTGAACGTGATGCCCAGCGTGGAGAGTTGCTTGTTTATTTCGCGCAGGCGGGCCTGTTTGTCGGCAGGAAGGTTGGCGCCTGAGCGTACAAAGCTTTTATACGTTTTGTCTAACAGCCTTTGTTGTTCGGTTGTCAGTCCTAAGGAGTCTTTTTGCCGGTAAACGGCTTTTACTTTATTGAACAGTTCTTGATTAAGGGATATGTTGTCTCCATGTTCGGACAGTACCGGGGCAAGCTTTATGGAGAGTTCGTTCAGCGAGTCGCTGGTTTCGGCATCCGTCATGTTGAAGAAGATGGCGCTTACGCGGTTGAGTATGGGCGAACTGTTGTCGAGGGCGACGATGACATTCTCAAAACTCGGCGCCTCGGTGTTGGCGATGATGGATTGGATATTGGCATTTTGCTCTTCTATTCCTTTGAGGAATGCAGGCTCATAGTGCTCCAGCTTGATTTTATCGAAAGGCGGAACACCGTTCGGGGTTTGAAACTCGGTGAGGAACGGATTGCTTTCCGTCGGGGTTGTGCAGGAATACATCATACAACTTGCAGCTAAAATTAGAATACTTCTTTTAATCATAACGTCAGCGTATTAGATATTAGTAGTTTATTAATAATCTCATGGCATAAGTCATAACACCGGTCATTGCCTTTTGGCTATGTAGCACCATATCGGGTAATGATCGGATTCTTTGATGGAACGGTCTACCGTGCAGTTGTAAGACTGCAGGTTTTTGCTGATTAATATGTTGTCTATCCGAAAATAGAACTTGTTCTGATTGTAGGAGATTCCGAGCCCGCACCCGGATTGGGTGAAAGCGTCTTTCAGGTTTTGTGCGATGATGCGGTGGGTGTATGAAATGGGAGTATCATTGAAGTCTCCGCAGACGATGACCGACGGATGCCGGGAGGAGGCTATTTCCCGTGCGATGATGTCTGCCTGTGGGGCACGGATGGCGGAGGCTTCCGCCAGTTTATGTATCAGTAATCGCGCACCGCTCCGTACCTTCTCCTTCTCGGGCGCTTTCAATATGCCTTCATAAAGGTCTTTGTCGGCTTTCGTCAGTTTGTTGGATTCCAGATGGTTGTTGATAAGGGTTATCGTGTCTTCACCCTGCTTGAGTTCGTATAGTACGGAGCCATTATAGTTGCTCGCATAGTCCAGGACACGCGCGGATAGGATGGGGAGTTTGGAATAGCACGCTATCTTGTTGGTGTAGCCGCTGCCGCTGCCTACGACGTTGATGCGGTGGTAAGGGTAATCCTTTAACTCCCGCTCGATGTCTTTTTGCGTGAGGCGGCGGGAAGAGTTGCCGGATGCATACTCTTGCAGGCAGAGGATGTCGGCATTGCTCTCTTTCAAGTATGTAAGTATCGGGTTCTTCCCGTCTTTTTTGTGGGCACCGTCAAATCCCATGATGTTGTAAGAGAGGACCTTTATGCTGCCTTCGGGCAGTTTGGCCGTATGGAAATTGATTGGCAGATACGTCTGCAGCTGCGGATAGCACAGCAGAATACCGATTAGAGGCAACAGCGCCGTCTTGTAGCGTTGCAGCATCAACCAGAAAATCAGGAAACAGCTATTGATAAACACGAAAACAGGAAAGGTCAGCCCAAAGCAGGAGCGCACCGGATGCGTGACCGGCTGGATGTAAGGACTGTATGCCGCAAATAGCAGCAGACCTGTGGATAAAGCATTGACCGCTAATATCAGGAAGACGACAAAATTACCGAAATGCTTCATACATACATTACCGTTTACTTGCATCGAACAAACTTTTCTTCTCTTCCGTTGTCAGGCTTTCATATCCGGACTTTTTCAGTTTGTCGAGGATACGGTCTATTTCATCGGATTGAGCTTTCTTTCGGGCGTTGTAGTTATAATCTTTCTGCTTGTCGGTTCCGTAGCGGACCTCCATCTTGGGCTTGCGCGGCTTGAAACTGAACAGGGAAGCGGCAGCGTCCAGCAGCTTGTTGAGCCATGCGGTGATGTCTGTGCCTTTGCTAAGGCCGGCTGCAAACCATAAGCCGGCCAATGCCCCGCCCAAGTGGGCGAAATGTCCGCCGGCGTTGTTGGATGTGAGAAGCAACAGGTCTGTTCCGATAACGATGAATGCCAGGTATTTCAAGCGCATGGTTCCGAAAAGGAAAAGGCGTATCGGGTAGTTCGGCTCCCGATAGGCAGTGGCTGCCACAATCGCGAGAACGGACGCGGATGCCCCTTCCAGGAGAGCGCCCTCCGTCATCAGGCGGAAATAGGGGAAGATGTTATAGGCTGCCATATACAGCAGGCCGCCGCATATTCCGCCCAAGATGTATACTCCCCGCAAATGTTTGGCGGAGAAGAAATGGAGGAACAAGGCTCCGAACCAGTAGAGCCAAAGCATATTGAAAAGGATATGCAGTATTCCTGCGTGCATGAACATATACGTCAGGATGGACCAGGGCTGGATGATGAAACGCGGCAGCGAAGCGGGCAGCTCCAGCCATTCGAACACGCCGAAGAGGCTCCGGTTGAAAAGCCGCAAGATTACTTCTGTCAATGTGGTGAGGACAAAAACTCCTACATTGATATAAATAAGCTGTATGTAGATGCTTCCTCTGCGGAACGAGTCCTTTAAATCAGTTATAATAGTAGCCATTTCCTCTGTCTTTTTTTCTCCAGTACATGATTAGCATGAAGCCGAACACCATCCCGCCCAAATGCGCGAAGTGCGCCACGTTGTCGCTCGGGTTGTTGGCAAGTCCCGAGAACAGCTCGATGAGGGCATATCCGATAACGAAATATTTGGCTTTGATGGGAAACGGCAACGGAAAGATGAACAACGGCTGGTTGGGGAACAACATACCGAATCCCAGCAGGATGGCATATACGGCTCCGGAAGCTCCGACGGTGGTCATCATGTTGAGGTACTCTTTCATGGGGAGGACTGTATATCCGATATCGACGCTGTTGTATGCCGAGAGTACCGTTTCGTAATGGATGTATTGCACCAACTCCTGGATGAGTCCTGCGCCGATGCCGCATACGAGGTAATAGAACAGGAAGCGTTTCGGCCCCCATACCTGCTCGAGTATCCGGCCGAACATCCATACGGCGAACATATTGAAAAACAGGTGGGAGAATCCGCCGTGCATGAACATATAGGTAATCAGCTGTGCCGTGTTGAAGTCTCCGGCAAGAAAGAAATGCAGCCCTAAGTACCGGTTTAGGTCGATGCCGTAGCCTTGGGCGACAATCGTGCCGAGAAACATCAGCACGTTGATGATTAAAAGGTTTTTGGTTACTGTCGGTATAGTATTCATAATCTGTTTCTTCGCTTTATTTGGCAAAAATACGAATAAATTCTGTTCTATAACAGAAAAAGAAGCCCCTATTCCTTTTTTTTCTCCGTTTTCCGCTCTTTTTTTAGTGTTTTTATTTGATATTCAGAATTTTTGCTCTATTTTTGTATGAAGTAGCGTTGATTTTTTTCTATTTGTATAACATATTAACTAATTATTTGTATTATGACTAAGTCAGAACTTATTAGCGCAATGGCAGCTGAAGCCGGTTTGTCGAAGGCCGATTCCAAAAGAGCGTTGGATGCATTTATCGCATCGGTAACAAAAGCGTTAAAGGCAGGTGATAAAGTAACGATGGTCGGCTTTGGTGTGTTTTCTGTAACGGAAAGAGCCGGACGCGTTGGTATTAATCCGGCAACAAAGAAGCCTATTCAGATTGAGGCAAAGAAGGTTGTCAAATTTAGAGCAGGTTCGGAATTGACTATTGAATAAGGCACGACCCCACAGAGCGTTTAGTAACTATTAGATAGTTGATAGAGAATAGAAGATGTGTTGAGACATATCTTCTATTTTCTTTTAGGCACGTATTACGCGGGTTTTACGGATTAATTAAAGAAAATATTCCGTGAATTCCGCGTAGTCCGTGCCTGATTTATATCACAGTGTCACTCCTTTCCATTTCGATACATCCTCTTCTTTTGTGGCAAAAAGACAGCGCAACGCCCGTTTTGCTGACACGCCCGTTTCGCGAAAAGGCGGAAAGCGGCGTGGCTGTTGCATGGGTATGCGCTGCCGTTGCATAATATGCATCCCGTATGCATCCGCCGGGCGAGGGAGCTATAGATGGCTCGCGAGGGATGTTGACTTCGCTCGCGAGCCGCATTAAGTCCCGTCGCGAGCGGACTATAGTTCCCTCGTCCGGCAGCTTTATATCCCTCGTCCGCCTTCCCCTCTTTCCGTCTCCGGAAGGGCATTGGGGCGGGAGAAAGGCGCGGTTTCCCACTCTTCAGGAACGCCTGTTCTCATGCATAGCGCTGGCTGTGAACAGAATACGGGTTTTCCGTTCCCGTATTTCCCGCGCAAGTCCCGCCGGACGGGAAATACGCGATTCTCGGCGGCTGGAAAATGCAAAGTGTCAGAATGATTTTTAAGCGGGCTGCGGCAATTCATGTGGAAGGAGAGAAAGGAGATTTGACAAATTTACACTATCTTTGCGCGCAGGAAAATACATTTAGCATTATGAATATAGAACAGAAACTGGTAACGTCCGTCATCGGCGGACTGAAAGCACTCTACGGACAGGATGTCCCTGCCGCACAAGTGCAGTTGCAGAAAACCAAGAGGGAGTTTGAAGGACATCTCACGCTGGTTGTCTTCCCCTTCCTCCGTATCTCGAAGAAAGGGCCCGAACAGACGGCGCAGGAGATTGGCGAATACTTGCTGGCAAACGACCCCACGGTAGCGGCATTCAATGTCATCAAAGGTTTCCTGAACCTCACCATCGCCTCTTCCGCCTGGATTGAACTGCTGAACGGTATCCATGCCGATGCGGGCTATGGCATTACGCCCGCCACGGAGCACTCTCCGCTGGTGATGATTGAGTACTCCTCGCCCAACACCAACAAGCCGCTCCACTTGGGGCACGTGCGCAACAACCTGCTGGGCAATGCGCTTGCCAACATCATCGCTGCCAACGGCAACCGTGTGGTGAAGACCAACATCGTGAACGACCGCGGCATACACATCTGCAAGTCCATGCTGGCGTGGCTGAAATACGGTAACGGAGAGACGCCCGAATCGTCCGGCAAGAAGGGCGACCACCTGATAGGCGACTACTACGTGGCTTTCGACAAGCACTATAAAGCCGAGGTAAAGGAGCTGATGGCGAAATTCCAGGCCGAAGGGCTGAACGAGGAAGAGGCGAAAGCGAAAGCCGAAGCCGAATCGCCGCTGATGAAGGAAGCCCGCGAAATGCTGGTGAAGTGGGAAGCGGGCGACCCCGAAGTGCGCGCCCTCTGGCAGAAGATGAACGACTGGGTATATGCAGGTTTCGACGAGACCTACAAGATGATGGGCGTCACCTTCGACAAGATTTACTACGAATCGAACACCTACCTCGAAGGAAAAGAGAAGGTGATGGAAGGGCTGGAGAAAGGCTTCTTCTACCGCAAGGAAGACGGTTCCGTATGGGCAGACCTCACGGGCGAGGGGCTGGACCACAAACTGCTGCTCCGTGCAGACGGTACTTCGGTCTACATGACGCAGGACATCGGTACCGCCAAGCTCCGCTTTGCCGACTATCCTATCGACAAGATGATTTACGTGGTAGGCAACGAGCAGAACTACCACTTCCAGGTGCTCTCCATCCTGCTCGACAAGCTGGGCTTCGAGTGGGGCAAGGGCTTGGTTCACTTCTCCTACGGAATGGTGGAACTGCCCGAAGGCAAGATGAAGAGCCGTGAGGGCACCGTGGTAGATGCCGACGACCTGATGGCGGAAATGATAAATACCGCCAAGGAGACTTCCGGCGACTTGGGCAAGCTCGACGGGCTGACGAAAGAGGAAGCCGAGAACATCGCCCGCATTGTCGGTCTGGGTGCCTTGAAATATTTTATACTGAAGGTGGATGCCCGCAAGAACATGACGTTCAATCCGAAAGAGTCCATTGACTTCAACGGCAATACGGGACCCTTCATCCAGTACACCTACGCCCGTATCCAGTCCGTGCTGCGTAAGGCGAAAGAGGCGGGCATCATCGTTCCTGCGCAACTCCCTGCGGGCATCAGTCTGAGCGAGAAGGAAGAGGGACTGATTCAGATGGTTGCAGACTTTGCCGCGGTCGTGAAACAGGCGGGTGAGGATTACAGTCCCTCGCTGATAGCCAATTATGCTTACGACCTCGTGAAGGAATACAACCAGTTCTATCACGACTTCAGCATCTTGCGTGAGGAGAATGAGGCTGTCAAGATATTCCGTCTTGCCTTGTCCGAGAATGTAGCCAAGGTGGTACGCCTGGGAATGGGGCTACTGGGCATTGAAGTTCCCGACAGGATGTAATTGACGAAAGAAACTATTGCATAATCACATAATTTCAGCCGCAAAAGAGGAGAATGAATCTTGACACATTCTCCTCTTTTGCGGCTGAAATTATGTGTATAGGTCAATCCGGATACACCTTGGAAAATCACTTGCTCTTCTTGGCAAATCTGCCGCGACGGGCTTTCGGTGCGTCCGGATCGCTTTGCAGCTTGATGATTTCCTTGCAGGCATCCAGGTTTAAGTCCTGCGGGATAATATCCTTCGGGATTTTATAGTTGTTGCCTTTATAGGATATGTAAGGTCCGTAGCGGCCGTTCAATATCTCCAGTTCCGGCTCTTCGTCAAATTTCTTGAGGTGCTTTCTGGCCTCGGCCTCTCTCTTTTGCTGGATGAGACTGATTGCTTCGTCCAGTGTGACTGCCAACGGGTCAGCGTTCTTCGGAAGCGAGGCGTACATTCCGTTGTTGTATACGTAGGGGCCGAAGCGACCGACTCCTATGCTGACGGTCTTGCCTTCAAACTCACCTAACGTACGGGGCAGCTTGAACAAATCCAACGCCTCTTCCAACGTGATGGTTTCGATGGACATCTCTTTCTTGAGCTGGGCGAAACGCGGTTTCTCGTTTTCACCGGCTGTCCCAATCTGAACGACAGGTCCGAAACGGCCGATTTTTACAGAGACCTGCTTGCCGCTGCCCGGTTCTTCGCCCAGGATGCGTTCTCCGGCTCTATGGGCGCTCTTGGCGGCGAGCGTATTTACCACGGACGGATGGAAGCCTTTATAGAAATCGCTCAGGATAGCGGTCCACTTCTTTTCTCCTTCCGCTATCTCGTCGAATTGCTTCTCGACATTGGCCGTGAAGTTGTAGTCGAGGATGTTGGAGAAATACTCCATTAAGAAATCATTGACCACCGTGCCTGTGTCGGTCGGTAGCAACTTGGCCTTTTCGGCTCCTGTGATTTCGGTTTTGGTAACATCCGTAATCGTGTTGTCCTGCAACGACAGTATGTTGTAATGACGCTCCTCTCCAGGTTTCTCACCCTTCTCCACGTAGCCGCGTTGCTGTATGGTGGAGATGGTGGGGGCGTATGTGGAAGGACGTCCGATGCCCAACTCCTCCAGCTTGCGTACAAGGCTGGCTTCTGTGTAGCGGGGTGCGTGCTGCGTGAAGCGTTCCGTGGCAACGATGTCCTGGCGTTGCAACACTTGTCCTTGCTGCAAGGGCGGCAGCAGGCGGGTTTCATCTTCCTGCTCCGCATCATCGTCGATGGATTCGCGGTATACACGGAGGAAACCGTCGAACTTCACGACCTCTCCCGTAGCGTTGAACGTATCCGTCTCATTGCTGATGCTGATGCTTACGGTGGTTTTCTCAACCTCCGCATCGGCCATCTGGGAGGCAATGGTGCGTTTCCATATCAGGTCGTAGAGTCTTCTTTCCTGCGGGGTACCCTCTATTTTGGCTTTCTCCATATAGGTGGGGCGGATGGCCTCGTGAGCCTCTTGGGCGCCTTTGGTTTTCGTGGCGAAATGACGCGGATATACATAACGTTCTCCCATCATGTCGGCAATGACTGTCTTGCTGCTCTCTATTGCCAGCTCGGACAGATTGACCGAGTCGGTACGCATATAGGTGATTTTTCCCGATTCGTACAGTCGCTGGGCAATCATCATGGTCTGTGCCACTGTGAATCCCAATTTGCGGGCTGCCTCCTGTTGCAGGGTGGATGTCGTGAAGGGAGCGGCGGGGCTTTTCTTCAGCGGGCGGGTGGAAATGTCATTGATGGTGAAAGTGGCGGACTGGCAACTTTCCAGGAATTTGCGGGCTTCCTCCTTGGTTTTGATGCGGCGTGACAAATCGGCCTTCATCTCCACTTGTTTGCTATTGGCGTCGGGCACGAGGAATACGGCGGTGACCCGGTAGGAGGCTACCGAATGGAAATTCTGTATCTCGCGTTCGCGTTCCACGATAAGGCGGACGGCCACCGATTGCACACGGCCGGCGGAGAGTGCGGGCTTGACTTTCTTCCACAATACGGGTGAGAGTTCGAAACCCACGATGCGGTCCAATACACGGCGTGCCTGTTGGGCGTCTACCAGGTTGACATTGATATCGCGCGGCTGCTTGATAGCCTTTAAGATAGCGTTTTTGGTGATTTCGTGGAAAACGATACGTTTGGTATGTTCCGGTTTCAGTTTCAGTACTTCGTACAGATGCCATGCAATCGCTTCTCCTTCGCGGTCCTCATCGGATGCCAGCCATACGGTTTCCGCTGCTTTGGCTTCTGCTTTCAGTGTTGCTACAACTTCCTGCTTGTCTGCCGGAATTTCATAGTGCGGTTTGAAGTTTTTGTTGACATCGATACTGAATTCTTTTTTCTTCAAATCGCGTATATGGCCATAACTGGAAAGGACTTTATAGTCTTTCCCAAGGAACTTTTCAATGGTTTTAGCTTTTGCCGGAGACTCGACAATAACAAGGTTTTTCTGCATAGTTTTCTGTTTTTATGGTGGTTATAACCACTATTTGCCCGCAAAAGTAGGAAAAAACAAACTTCCCACCTATAATATAAGGAGAATTTAGCAAAAAAGATTAGAACCTGAAACTTACTCCTCCGGTGAAGTTGATGCCCTCGGCAGGGTATCCCCAGTAATATTGATAATCTTTGTTTAGCAGATTGTCAATGCGGGCATACACGGATATGCCTTTCAGGAACTCGTAGCTTCCGCCTAAGTAGAGGTTGCCGACCGCATCTGCCTTGAAATCCTCCACCTTCTCGCGCGCGATATGGCGGTAGCCGATGTCCAGACGCAGGGCGGACATGGGGTGCACATCCAGATGCAGGTGGGCTTCGAACCCCGGTTTGTAGGCGAGTACATAGCTTTTGGAATTGAAAGGGGCGTTATCCTTTGCATCCCAGCTGCGGTATGTTCCGGCGGCGGAGAAGGAAAGGATGTCCTTGTAATCGTAGCGTACCTCGGCACCGGCGTAGACATTGCTTGTGTGCCACTGATTGATGGAGAGTGTTTGGTAGAATGCGCCTGCTTCCGGTATATCACTGCTGAACGGATAGAAGAAAAGGTCATTCTTCAGGTGCTGGTATCCGCCGTACAGGTTCAGCCATAAGCCGCTTGCGGGACTGGCTTTGAAACCGAGGGCGGCGTTCACCTGTTCGTAAGTGGCATCCGGTTGCCAGCCTACCTGCCCGTACGGACAGAATGCCTCCAGGCGGCGGAAGTCATTCTGCAACTTCCCGCCTTTGGCCTGCGCGTAGAGGATATAACTGTCCGAGAAGTTATATTCCACCGCTACATCGGGCGCTACCCGGAACTTCTTTCCGAAGCCGAAGGCCATGTCCACTTGGGCACCGACGCGTATGTTCCAGTCATCGTTCTTCAGCAGGTAATGCGGGTTCAGGTTGAGTGACGTGTAGTTCTCGAAAGCCTCTTCCTTGTACATCACATTATCCATGGCAAAGCCGATGCCGACCGTCTGCTCGTCCGATAGGCTGCCTGCGATTTGCGCTTTGGTGCGTACAATCGTCTCCCGGTTGTCCACCAGGCCGAAGTCGTATTGGCGTCCGTAGAGCAGCAGGTTCGTTTCCGCACGGAATTGCAGGGGCAGTCCCGCATCGGTCGATTTTACTCCGAAATGAAGGCCGCCGGAGGTGAACTTCTGCTTGCTGGTGTTTGAGCCGGGCAGGAAATTGAAGTTACTCAGCCCGAAGCTGCCTGCAATGTCCAGTTCCGTTTTCTTGAAGCGGTGCAGGTAACCGATGTCGGCATGGGTGCGATAGTAGTGCGAGTTCCATTTCCCGGCATCTTCCGGTAAATCGAGCTTGCCGTCCCTGCCGTCCATGTGGAAATTCAGCTGGAGACGGTCGCGGTTGGACAGCGCGAACAGGTAGGCGGCGCGTGCGTCCAGGTTTCCGTAATTGCCGTACCCTAACCGGGCGTAGCCGGGCAGCGTACCGGCTTGTGTCTCCTTGCCGGTATATGCCTGCATCACGGTTGCCGAAATCGTGCGTGCGGGCACGAGGGATGCGTCGTATTCCACCGTGCTCTTGTTGGCGGTCGGCGGTTCTACTTTGGGGAGCACGTTTATTTTGGATGCGTCCAGGATGTCGGGGGTGTACTCCTGTTCCACGACAACGGTCCGGTTCATGGTAGAATCCTTGGCCTGCCTTTGGGCATGGATGCCCAAAGGCAGGATGGTCAGCGCTATTCCGCTGAGGATATAGTGTATCTTTCTCATAATCTTCTCACGCTTTTTAGTTCAGTTTTTCCAATCGTTCTTGAATCATGCCCTCGATGTCGTCGTCGGCACGATAGTTCTGTTGCAGGCTCAGCAGGTACTGGCGTGCGTCCAGTTTCTTGTCCATGGCGACGTATACGTCGGACAGCAGGACGAAACTGCGTGCCAGCCAATAGGCGTGCGGGGTACTTTGGTCGATGAAGTCCAGCACCTCCTTTTCGGCGGCAGCGTAGTCGCCTGCGTTGTACAGCAACTGCGCGGTCAGGTATTTGGCCTCCGCACCGTATAGGGTACGGGTGTCCTTTGCCGGAAGTTTCAGGTCGTCCGCCGCTTTTTTCACAGCCTTTTGGCTTAGGTAGGCTTTGGCACGATAGTACAACGCCTCGTTCTGCAATTCGGGGGTCAGTTTGGGTTCGGCAAGCAAGGCGGTGGCTGCCTGAATCACTTCGATGTCATCATTCAGCAACACGCTGCAACGCAGTACGCCCGTGATGCCCAGCTGCCGACGTTCGGCGGTTGTGGCGCGGGCTTGCAGCTGTTTGTAGTCGGCCAAGGCTTGCTCGTATTCCTTGTGATTGAACAGAATTTCTCCGTGCATCAGCAAGGCTTCTTCCGCGTATGGGCTGTCGGGATATTCCAGCAGTTTGCCGCTATGCTCCAGCACGGCGGTTTCGTCTTGCTGCGCTTTTCCGATGAGGCTCAGGTAGTAGTGCGCGTTCAGGCTGAAAGCCCCGTTCGGATAGCTTTGCAGGTAGCGGCCGAAGCTTTCCTTGGCAGGCGTGGTTTCTCCCTTCATGTACACCTTCTCGGCAGCTATGTAGGTCAGCGAATCTTGCTCGCTGGGCTCGAAGCGGATGGCATCCGGCATTTGGGCGGCAAGCGCGGCAAACTCGTCCACGCGGTTGGTTTCCACATAGATGGACTTCAGGTCGCGCATGGCAAGGCGTGCCTCTTCGCTGCCCGGATACTTGGTGATGACGTATTTATAGGCTTCGATGGCGTGGTTGTAGTCGTCGTTCTGATAATACAGCAAACCGATTTCCGTGGCGGCCTTGCGGCTGACGGGGCTTTCGGGATACTTCTCCAGCAGTTCCCGGAACGTGGCGATAGCGCGGTTGCTGTTGCGGTTCTGCACATACGAGCGTCCTTTCTCGTAGAGCGCGTTGACGGCATAGGGCGAATTGGGATATTTTCCGGCCAGCCGGTTCAGCAGGGCTATCTTTCCGTCGTAGTCTTTTTGCAACCCCGACACCAGTGCCAGCTGGTAGTAGGAGTAGTCGCCTGCGGGCGTTCCCAAGCTTTCGGCCTGTGTGTAGTATTGTTTGGCTTCATCGAAGCGGCGGGTGTGCATATGGCAGTCACCGATGCGGTTGTAGGCGTCGGCCAGCAGGGTCGCGTCTCCGTTCTTCTGCAGCCGGACGAATTGCACGAAGCGCTCTTGGGCCGTTGCATAGTCCTTCTTGTGGAAGGCGATGTATGCCAGGTTGTAGTAGGCGAGGGCATACATTTCCGTATTCTTCTGCGGGGTGAGGGAGAGGTAGTCGTTGAAGTTGCGGGCGGCTTCCTGCATACGGTTCAGCCGGTAATAAGACTCGCCCCGCCAATAGAGCGCGTCGGCTTTGGTTTGCAGGTTATGCTGTCCCAAGGCAATGCTCTGCGTGAAATAACCGATTGCCTGTTCGAACCGTGTGTTGGCAAAAGATTGGGTGCCCAGCTGGAACAGGATTTTCTGCTTGGCTTCCAGAATCGCTTTGCCGGGATGCGCGATGCGCTCGATGGACTTGAGGGCGGCATCGTAGCTGCGGGTGTTCATGTAGACCTCTACCAGGTAGTTGCTCACTTTGTCGGCGTAGGCGGAGTTGGGGAACTCGTTCAGGAACTGCTCGAATACCGTGACCGACTCGCCGAACGCCGAATAAGACGTTTCGTGAATGCAGAGGGCGTGGTTGTAAGCCGCCTGCTCCTTTATCCGCAGGTCGGCATCGGATGTGGCCGCCTGCTCGAATGCCATGCGCGCCTTGTTCTTGTCGGCAAGTTGCAGGTAGGCAAGTCCCATGTGCAGGTAGGCGTTTTGCGCAAGCGCGTCTTGGGTGGCGGTCACTTCGCCCAGGGCTACGGGAACTTGCGAATAGACTCCCGTCTGATAATAGGAGAGTCCCAGCATATAGAGCGCGTCCCTTCGTGGAGCGGCTTCTGCATTCTCTTTTCCGGATGCCTTTTCAGCCAGGTATTGCTTGAATGCTTCTACTGCCTTGTGGTAGCGGCCGAAATGATAGTCGGCAGTTCCTTGTACGCGGTGCATCTCGCTTGTGTATTGCTGGTCGGGATAGGCGGACAGGTAGTTCTGTGCCACGATTTCCGCCTTGTCGTAGTTCTTTTTTATCAGGTATATCTCCGCGATGTAGTAGGGCACGAGCGTCCGGTACTTCGCGTTGTCCTGCAGGCCGAGGAATCCTCGGAGCGCATCGTCGTACCGCTGTTGCGTGTAACGGATGTACGAGAGGTAGTAGGTGCAGTCTGCCGCATACTTCCGGCTGGTGCTGCGCAGGGTCTCGAACCAGATGGCGGCTTCCTTCACGTTCCCCGTCTTCAGGTGGCAGGTGGCAAGGCGGTAGGTCATGTCGTCCCGTTCCTCGTTGCCCAGCAGGTCGGGGCGGACGGCGTTGAACATGGCGAGCGCGTCATCATACTTCCCTTCGAAGAAGTAGGTGGAGGCGATGAGGGCGTAGATACGGTTGGCATGGGGGGTGTCGGGATAGGTGTCGAGGTAACCGCGCAGCAACTCGATGCAGCCGGGGTTCCTCAGCTCGTATTCGGCGCATACCAGCATATATTCCGCCTCTTCCTTGTCGCCTGTGGCGGTCAACGGTGCTTTTTCGCTGTCGGTTTGTCTGACGAAAGCCTGCAACGGGGGTATGGATGCGGCGAATGCCTTTTGCCGGAACAGTTTCTCTCCTTCTTCATACAGCCGCTGCGGGGAGGTGGTGGCCTTGCCCGTCTGTGCGGTGGCGAGCAGCGGCGTGCAGCAAAGCGCGGTGCATACTGCTATGCGGTAGATTTTATGTCTCATTTTCAGTAGTTATAGAATGAATCTTGTTACAAAAGTACAGATTTCAGTTTGAATATGTTCCAACTGTTTGGCTTTTTTAGGATATATATATCCCTTGGCGCTCTCTCGGCTTCTTTTGCATGGATTTTATGGAGAAGAAGGTGGAGCAGATGTGCCGGATAAGCCAAGAAAAATCGTCTCGTGGGATGAAAAAATTCGTCCTACGAGACGATGAAAATCATCCCGTGAGACGAAAAAAACCGTCCCGTGAGACGAGATTTTTCATCTCACGGGACGAGATTTGTAGTAAATCGGCGTTATTCGTGTCATCTGCGGATGAAAAACTGATTCCACAAATTTCGCAATTCAATTTTACTTGACTATAACTCTAATCAATACTTATACTTCAGGTAGCCGGAAACATCCTTGCCGCTTGCAGGTATGAAGGTGAAGCCCCATTCATAGGTCTGGTCCGCCGGAATGGTGAATCCGGGCTGTACCTTGGCGCCCCAGCTGTCGTATCCGCCCACTCCCTGCTGCTTCATGTCGATGCACAGTTCGATGAAGTCGCGTGCCTTGATGTCGTTCACGTGGGTCATGCGGCGCAGCACGTTGCGCGCTTCCTTTTCGTCATGGTTGCTTATCTCTTCCGCCGAGAAGTTCTTCCACTGGTACGGACGGTGTGTGGCCTCTTCCGAGTCGAAGTCCTCTACGGCATTGCGCAGGGCGTTGAAGCCCACTGTGCTGTCGGCCTTTATCATGAAGCCGTTTCCCCGTTTGTCGGCCAGCGTCAGCCAGCGCGTGTCGGTGCGGTGGCCGTTTTCCTGCGGGCGCACGTAGTTCACGTACATCGCCTCTGCCGTGGTGTCGTAAAGGCCTATCATCGAACCGGCGTTCCGGTCGATGTAGTTCTCGCCGGGGCCGCGGCCGTAGTACTTCACGCGCTCCATCTTTGCCGGAATGCGGAAGCGCACGCCGATGCGCGGCACATCCAGGCGGTTCGGGTCTTCCTTCTTCTTGCCCGGGGTGTAGGTGGCCAGGTGGGTGTCTTCCGATATGTCAGTGTGCGCTGCCTTGTGGCTGGTGGGCGTGAAGTGCAGGTTCACGTTCATCACTCCGTCCCGATAAATCGTGTAGCGGACGGTATAGGTGTTTCCGGTGGGCAGGGCGTATGTCACCGTCACGAGGGCTTTGCCGCCGGTTGTCTGCACGTCCGTCGCCGATACGTTGAAGTCACGGCTTGCCTGCTTCCACACTTGCAGCCGCTTGGGGTTGCCGTTGCCATAGTCGTTGTCGTTGGGCGCGCGCCAGAAGTTGGGCTGTATGCCGAATCCGTCGGCGAAATATTCCATGCCCTTCACCTTGTACGATTTCAGCACTCCGGCACTCTTGTCGAACTCGAAATAGACTTTCGGAGAGCGCACGATGACGGCATCCGCCGTGCTTGCGTCCTTCAGTGCAGGCCCGTTGGCGCTGTATCCGCTTTCGGGAGCCGAGACGGGCAGGCGGAACTGTCCGCAGGCTATTTCGTGGTTCTGGGGAATCAGGCCGTCGGCCCTCTTCGTGCGGACGCTGAAGTTGACGAAGTATTCCACACCGGGGGCTGCCGACGGTTGCACGGCTTCCGACAGGGTAATCTCCTTGCTCTCTTGGGGGGCGAGCGCTATGTCCAATGCGCCTTCCTTTATCTTGCGGCCGTTTGCCGTCAGTTCGTAGCGCACGCTGTACTCGTCGAGGTTGGTGAAGTAGAAACGGTTCGTCACTTTGTACTTGCCTTGGCTTGCATCCACCTCTTCGAAATAGACGTTCTGATGGGCATACTTCACTTCAGCCATGGCGGGATGGGGCGTGCGGTCCGGTCCCACGATGCCGTTGCAGCAGAAGTTTCCGTCGCTCGGCATATTCGTTCCGTAGTCGCCGCCGTAGGTCCAGTAGCGGTTGCCGTCCTTGTCGCGTTCCGCTATGCCCTGGTCCACCCAGTCCCAGATGTATCCTCCCTGCAGGTTGGGATATTTGTAGATGGCTTTCCACTGGTCCCAGAGGTTGCCGTTGGAGTTACCCATGGCGTGGGAGTATTCCGAGGGGACAACGGGGCGGTCGGAGCCGGTCTTGCCGATGTATTCGAGCCAGTCGGCGCTCGGGTACTGGGGCACATACATATCCGAGTTCCATTCCCACTGCGCGCGTTCGTAGTTCACCGGGCGGTTCATGAGCCGCTGTTCCCGCTCCTTTATCCACAGGTAGGTCTGGTAGAAGTTGTATCCGTTGCCCGCCTCGTTGCCGAGCGACCAGAAGTTGACGCACGGATAGTTCTTGTTGCGTTCGTACATATTCTCCGTGCGGTAGATGTGCGGCTTGAGCCATGCGGGGTTGTTGCCTAAGGTGCCGCCCTTGCAGAGGTCGTAGTACATTCCGTGCGACTCGATGTTCGCCTCGTCGTACACATAGAGACCATATTCGTCGCACAATTCGTAGAAGCGGCGGTCTTGCGGATAGTGGCACAGGCGCACGCTGTTGATGTTGTTCTGCTTCATCAGGGCGAAATCCTTGCGCATCACTTCTTCGGTGATGTAATGGCCGGTATACTGGTCGTGTTCATGTATGTTCACGCCTTTCAGCTTGATGAGCTGTCCGTTGACGAACAGCACCACGTACGGTTTCCCGTTTCCTGCCAGCTGTTCGATGGGTTTTATCTCGATGCGGCGGAAGCCGACGTTGAAAGGCACTACCTCCGTAACCGTCCCGTTCTCTTTTACGGTCATCACCAGCTTGTAGAGGTGTGGCTTCTCCGATGTCCAGGTCTTCACGCTTGGGATTTCCTTGGTGAAAGAGACCGTGTTCTCCTTGCCGCCCGCCACGGTCTGCTCCTTTTCGTCCTTGGCCACGATCGCGCCGCTTGCCTTGTCGATAAGCTCGTAGCCGATGCTGAGGCGGGCATCGTTACCGTTGCGGTTTCTCAAATCCACGGCCAGCACGAACACTCCGTTCCGGTAGGCGTTGTCCAGCGTAGACCTCACACGGAAATCCTTGATGGCCGCCTTGGGCTGCGAATAGAGGAACACGTCGCGCTCTATGCCGCTCATGCGCCAGAAATCCTGGCATTCGAGAAACGAGCCTGTGCTCCATCGGAATATCTTCAGCGTAAGGACGTTTTCGCCTTTCACGATGTAGTCGTTGATGAGGTATTCGGCAGGGTTCTTCGAGTCTTCGTTGTAGCCCACTTCCTTGCCGTTGATGTATACGTAGCATCCCGACTTCGCTCCGGCGATGTGCAGGTAGATGTCCCTGCCTTCCCAGTCGGCCGGTATGCTGATGTTCCGGCGGTACACTCCTACGGGGATGTCGGCAGGCAGTTGCGGGGGTTGCGGGTTTCTCGGCTGGAACTCGTAGCCGTGGTTGGTGTAAATAGGCGTTCCGAAGCCCTGCACCTCCCAGTTGCCGGGTACTTTGATCTCTTTCCATCCGGAGAGGTCGGTGCCGTTGTCCGTGATGTCTGCCGGCAGGTTGTGGTGCGAATCCGTGTAATAGAACTTCCAGGTTCCGTTCAGCAACCGGTAATAGGTGCTCGACTCGTACTTGCCTGTCAGGGCCTGCGGTTTCGTGGCGAACGACATGAAGGCGGTACGGGGCCGTTCGCGGTTCACGCTCACCGTATGCATATCCTGCCAATACGGCAACCGGGCGGGCATTTTGCTTTGGGCCAGTACGCTTCCGCCCAACATCAGGAACAATCCCAATAAATGACTTTTCATGATATTTACTGTATTAATGGTTATAACTCTTTTCATCTGCAAATAACGGAAAAAAGCCGGACAAATGCAATGATGCTCATCCGGCTTCTTGTCTTTGGTTGTTGTATTTTAAATGTCAGATTTTCTGTATCTCAGCAAAGCTTCCAGATAATAATAGTCTGCATAGACGAGCGGCACGTCGATTTCGTTGCCATGAGGGATGCTGCCTACACTGTGCATCAGCACGAAGTTGCAGTTGCTTCCCGGGGCGGCAAGGTATGCCGGCGAGGACAACGACTTCAGTATATGTTCGGCTGCCTTATGATACCTGTCGCCGTCTTCCACGTAGTTCGCCAGTTCGAGAAAGGCGGATGCCGTGATTGCCGCCGCCGAAGCGTCGCGCGGCACTGTCGCGAACTGCGCGGGGTCGTATTCCCAGTCGGGTGTATATCCCGGTTGTCCGGCATTGAAGTCCCAGTAGGGGATGCTGTCTTCCGGCATATTGGGATGGCTCAGCCAGAACTCGGCCGTCTTCAACGCCATGTCCAGGAAGAACGGATCTTTGGTTTCCCGGTATACCATGGTGAAGCCGTATATGGCCCACGCCTGTCCTCTGGCCCATGCCGAGTTGTCGGAGAAGCCCTGGCAGGTGGCTTTGTGGAGCACCTCGCCCGTGTGTTCGTCGTAGTTCACCACGTGGTAGTTGCTATAATCCTCACGAAATTGATTCTTGGCGGTGTTGCGGGCATGGTTGGTGGCTATCGTGGCGTATTTGGGGTCTCCCGTCGCCTTGCTTGCCCAATAGAGCAGTTCAAGGTTCATCATGTTGTCTATGATTACGGGGTAGAGCCATTCGTCCTTGCCGTTCCACGCCATGCGTTTGTTCCACGACTCGATGCAGCCGACGGCATCGTGATACCGCGTACAGAGCGAGTTGGCGGACGCTATCAGCACCTCCTTGTACTTTTCGTTTCCCGTCAGCCGATAGGCGTTTCCGAAGCTGCAATACATCAGGAAACCCACGTCGTGGTGGTTCCGGGTGTTCTTCATCGGTTCGAGCGCCTCTGTCCACTTGATGGCTGCCTGTTTCCAGAACTCTTTCTTGTTCCATTCGTAGAGATACCACAGGCATCCCGGATAGAAGCCTTCCGTCCAATCGTTCAGTTTCGTGGTTTTCAGCTTGCCGTCCTTAGTCGTACGGGGATATTCCGTAGGTTCGGGTACGGCTGCCAACTGGTTCTTCAGTTGCACTTCGGCGGTCTCGAGTCCTGTCTCCGTGAAGTCATTCTCCTTCACGGTAGCACCGCACGATGTCAATATTCCCATCAGAGGGAGAGATAAGAGGATTAATAAGTTTCTCATTCGTAGTTGTTTTTTCTATTTATATATTGAGGGTATGTCGAAATGAGGATTAGGACATACCCTCAATCATTATTTTACAGAGCGTATATAGCTATTTCTGATGCTATCACCGAAGGGGCACCACTTACACCTGCATTGGTTTCACCCGGGTTGTACGAGGTATTTGTCAAGTTATCAGGCGCGCTGTTATATTGGCCATGATGCCTTTGTAAGAAGGCTATACGTACAACTTTAGCCTTAATCCCTTTCAGGGCGAATACAGGCATATCCATCTTCTCCTCTATAAACCATGCCTTTTGGGTTCTTGGTATTGGCCCGTCGTATATATATGTGTGTGCTGCTTCCACTTCTTTCTTGTCAAGTTGTTCTTTCGATTCTCCGATGTATATCTCGACTTTATAAGGCATATGAGGATACATATTACCGGTAGCGTAATTAAATGCTATGAATTTATAGTCATTATCGGCAGGCAAGGTGACATCAATATATACACCGTATTTTTCATCAAAGCGACGGTTAGGTTTATTACCGTTGAATTCGGATTGCCATTGGGTATTTAAGTCGCCATCAACAAGATTCCTACGGTCAGAACTCCATCTCCAGTTGTTTATGTACAAATTATTTTCAGTAAGTTTCAATTGTGGCATTTCGTCACCCGTAGGTGCTTCTCCGCTATTCTCCACATTGGCAATCACCCAAATCCGGCGTAACGTTTTTTCTTCTTGACTGAGTGTGATGGGAAGTATGAAACTTTTCTTTTTGCTCAAAGTAGTCAACTTATTTTTGATGAACGTCAAGGACAAAGTGTTGTTTTCAAATTTCAAGTCCGAATAACACGTGTTGTCAAGTATCTCGCATTCGGCTTCATAGAGTATGCTATAGTTTTCGATGTCGCGTTTCTCGTTATCGGGAATTACAGCACAATCTATATTGCCGGTCAGATTTATGTTTTCTACCTTGAATGTCATGCTTTGTCCCAGCTCGCCTACTCTATATGTATAATAATGGTATTCGGGCTTTACAGATTCAGCATCATACTCTTGATTAAAACGGTATGTGTAGACTTCCTCGTTGGCGGTGTTGGTGATGCTGACCAATGCGTTGCGGTTGCTCTCGTTGTATGAGTTTTCCGCTGCCTTTATCACAATCTCGCCGCTACCTCTCTGTTTAGCCACCGGATTGACGGTAATCCACGCACCGCCTTCCAGCGTTACGGTCCACGAGGTCGCATCCGAGGCGTCTACCATGAAACTGTAAATCTGCCCTTCCGCAGGGACGGACACGGCGTGTTCCTCTCCGCTGACACATTCGAAATCAGAAGATGTTATCTCGAACGACAAGTCTCCTTGCTTCAGGTTGTCGTCGTCGTTGCTACATCCCACCATTGCCACCATTGCGGCAAGCAATGTGAAAAGCTTTATGTTCTTATATGGGTTTTTCATTTTCTTGAGTTTTTAAGTTTATTATTTCCAGCGTAAAGCGCTCAGACCAAGGCGCCAGGTGGCAAATTCGTTGCCGCTTCTGTACATATCGATAACGCGTTTCAGGTCTTTGTCCATTTCATAAAGTTCGTCTACCACATAAACCGTTCCGCCCGGGTTGTAAGGCTTGTTATAGTCGTTACGGTTCTTGTCCGGAGCATATTCTGTGTTTACAAATTCCAGGTGGGGATACTTTGCCGGTTCCAGCAAGAACGGTTTCCAAAAGTCGACGCACTTCTTGATTGATGCGCCCCAGTTGACATCCTGTACATAGAAAGCGTCGGCAGCCTCGTATCCTTCGAGTATGCCTTTCAGATGGCATATCTTCGCAAAGAACAACAGGTCGTATGAGTGGTAGGCAAAAGCGTCGCGTCCCAAGAGGTCTGTCGTGACGCCGTTGGGGAAGAGGTTCTTCTTCACCCATTGCGGGTAGTTGGTCTTGAAGTAGTTCAAAGCGGCTTTATCGTCAAGCACGGTGCCATACAAGTAGAATTGATGGAGCAGGCACGTGCCCCAGTTGTTGATGCGCAAGTCGTTGTCGTCCTTGAACACCTGGAGACGTTTGTTAACCCAATTATCAATAATCTTTCTGTCTGCTTCGGAGATGACATTACGGATGATGGAATATCCTTCGATGGCAGGGGTATAATGAGTCTCGTTGATATTAGACCTGTGATTTGCAACGTTGCTTTTCCATACCTTGAGGTTGGCTACCGCTTTGTCCAGGTATTTTTGCTCGCCGGTCATCAGGTAGGTGACACAATGGTAGTATATTCGGTTCATTTCCCTTTTGATGTACTCCTTGTCAGCCTGACTTGCATCGTTATAATTAGGTTTACACCATGTCTTCTCATTCAGCGTTTTATCCGATTCTGCTTTGATAGCCGTCTCGAACAGCGTCTTGAACGGGCTTTCTGCCTTGGCAAGTTCAGCCTTTGCCTTGTCGTAGATTTCTTTGGACATCACCGCGTTGGGAAATACCTTGTCAACGTCGATTTGTGCCTTTATGGAAGAGGCTGTGAAGCCTCCCCATAACAAAGTCATAATAAATAATATCTTTTTCATACGTGTTTTCGTTTAATTACCATCCCGGATTCTGTTCAATCAGGTTGTTTGTCTTTATAATCTCGTATTGTGATATTGGATAGAGATACATCTTGTCGTCGAACGTTCTCTCTTCTACCACTGCATTGGGGTTGTAGGTAAGGTTTTCGCCCTCCTTGGTAATCTCCATACCCCTTATCTTCAGCAGGTCGTCGCGCTGTTCCTGATTGTCGAACAGTCTCCAGCGGCGGATGTCGAAGAAACGGTGGTCTTCGAATGCCAGTTCCACACGGCGTTCCTTTCTTATCACTTCGCGCATCGCCTCTTTCGTCAGCGTGGGATCCAGTCTGTAGGGGGTAAGTCCGGCACGCTTACGGATGGCTTCGACGGAATTGAAGACACGCTTGTCCGGAGCCGGCAACATTTCGTTCAGCGCCTCGGCATAGTTGAGCAGCACCTCGGCATAGCGTATCAACGGCCATGTGCGGCTCACGGAGTTGGCGGCACCGCCGTCCCACACCACTGCGTCCGACATACCTTTCTTCAGGTAGTAGCCCGTGCGGGTGGAAGTGGTATAGGCGCCTGCGGCATCCTTGCCGCCGACAAACGTTTCCACTGTAGCCGTTTGCTTGTTCACCGTGAAGTCCATTCCGTTGTAGACGATGGTCATGTAGAAACGGGGGTCGCGGTTTTCGTAAGGGGCGGCTGCGTGTGCCGGGTTGTTCCAGTCGAAATCAGTGCCGTCCGCCATGCCGAACGCGTCTACCATGTTTTGCGACGGGCCGGTGTATCCCTTGCCGCCAAGACTGATTGGAGAGTTGTTGCGCTCGTAGCCGTTTTCAGAGTTGTATCTCGTGGAGAACAGAATTTCCTTGTTGTAGCGGTCGGTGTTCGTTTCCGATACGAATACGTTCAGGTAACCTTTGTTCGCATCCAGTTCGAGAAGGCCGTAGTTTGCGCCAGCCAGTCTTTTCAGTTGTTCCGTGGTCTCCACAACCGCCTGGTAGCGGCTCAGGTCGTTGTCCGGATTGTTCAGCGGGCTTGCCCAGTACAGGAGCACTCTTGCCTTCAGGGCAAGTACAGCTCCTTGGGTGGGGCGTCCTTTGTCTTTCATTTCGTTGAACCCTTTGATGACGTCGTCACCTTCCGTGTAGCTCACCGGCAGGGCGTCGAAAGCGAGTTCGAGGTCGGCAAGAATCTGCTGCACGCATCTGTCGTAAGAGGCTCTTTCCTGGTTTCTTGCTTCTTCGATGTCGAGTTTGTCCGTGAACAGGGGAACACCGCCGTAACGTTTGATCAGCTCGAAGTAGAAGTAGGCGCGGAGGAAGTATGCCTCACCCTTCATGCGGTCGCGTGTCCTGATAAGGTCTGCCTGTGTGCCGATGATGGTAGGCTTCACGGGGAAGACGATGTTTTCGCAGTTCTCCAGCCATTTGTTCACCACGCGTATGCCGTCGTAGTTTTTGTCCCACACGTTCTCTACTAAGTTGTAGGGTCCCCACGTACCGTCGTGGAAACCTTTTATACCGCTTGTCACGTCGGAGTGTACCGCTTCGTCGCACGCCGAAGCCATCATGGCGTTGCTGATGCGGTTGTATCCGTTGGGAAGATAATTGTATGCATTGTTAAGGAAGTAGAAGGCTTGTGTGTAGTTGTTCCACACGTCTTCTTCGTTCATTTTTCCATCCTTTTCCGGGTCGAGGAACGAGTCGCATCCCGAGAAGATGAAAGCGAACAACGCGAGTGCTATTATATTCAGTTTCTTGAGTTTCATACTATTAAAGTTTTAAAGATATACCAAATGATATAGTTCTTAGCAAAGGATATTGGGAATATCCCGCATTTACCGCTTCCGGATTTCTGCCGTCGCGCAGGTTGGAGAAGGTGACCAGATTGTTGGCGTTGACATACAGGCGGACATTGTTCAGCATGACTCTCTTGGTCCACTTGCTTGGCAGCGTATAGCCGATTTCGGCCGAAGAGATACGCAGCATATTGATGTCCTGCTTCCAGAAGTCCGAACTCTGGCGGCTGTAGTCGTTCTCTATGCTCATGCGCGGATAGGCTGTCATCACAGTGGGCTGTGCCGGATTCCAACGGTGGTCGTAGGTCCATGGGGTGAACTTGCCGGGGACGTAGAACATCGAGTAGCACGAAGAGCCTTCGAGGTTGCACTGGATATCGAAGCCCTTGAAGTTTCCGCCCAGTGTCAGGCCGTAAATCAGCTCGGGGAACGTGTTGCCCAAAGCCACCTTGTCCACGTCGTCAATCATGTTTCCGTCCTGCGGGTTCTGGTTCACATACTTGATGTCGCCCAGGGCAGGAGTGCCGAACGATGAAGAGGGCGCATTGGCAAGTTCTTCTTTGGATGTATAGAAGCCGTCGGTAAGGAAACCGAACTGCGTGTTGATGGAGTGTCCTTTCAGGAACTGGTGGTTGTATTCGTAGTTGATTTCACCCAGCTCGAGCACCTTGTTCTTGGCGAACAGCATATTTCCGCCCACGAAGAAGCCGCCGTTGGCATACTGCTTGGAGTACATCAGGTTCATGTCCATACCCTGGTTCTGTATCTTGCCGAAGTTATACTTCGCCATGTTTATACCGATGAGGTTGGGAACGGAGTTCGAGTAGGGGACAAGGATGTCCGTACGCTTTTCGTAGAAGTAATCGGCTGTCAGCGACAATCCCTTGAACAGTTCCATGTCTACACCGAAGTTGAATTTGTATGCTTTCTCCCATGTCTCGTCGGGGTTGGCGAGCGTGCCTTCCACCATACCGTACGCATCGCTCCAGAAACTGTAGCCTCCACCAGAAGAGAACTCCTGGCGGTAGGGGAAGCGGCGGCCGCCCGTGCGGTCGTTGCCGTTCACGCCGAACGATGTGCGTAGCTTCAGGTAGTCCACTGCCGAGAGGTTCTTCATCCATGCTTCGTCCGACATGATCCACGCAAGTCCCAGGGCGGGGAAGAAACCGCCTCTGTCGCCGCGTGTGTAGTAGTTGGATGCATTGTACGAGGTGGTGAACTCGGCATAGTAGCGTTTCATGAAACCATACTGGGCGCGCAATGCCAGCGACTGGTATTTATAGTCCGGATTGTCGCCCGGAGAAGTCTCGATGGAGTGGTTGTACTGCAAACGGGCAGACAAGTCGTGCTTTCCGGCAAACGATTTCGTGTAGTCGATGCCTGCTCCCAAGGTGGAATACCGGTAGAAACCGCCCATCATGCCTGCACCGCGGCTGTCCTGGTTGTCGTCGTTGCCAAACTGGGTGTAGCTTCCGTCGGGCTGTTCCTGGAATACCGCATACGAGTGCGATACCTTGGTGTACTGCATATTGTAGTTTTCGAAACCGTAGGACATATCGACGGACAATCCCGGCAGAAGGGGAGTCAGGTCGTACTTGCCGCGCAGCTGCATATTGAGCAGGCGTGTTTCGTCCTTGCGGCCGCCGCTTCTGTTGAGCAGACCTTCGGGGTTGGTGCGGTATTGTGACGTACCGCCCAGGGAGCCGTCGCGGTTGAAGAGCGGGAACGCATTGGCAGGAAGCGTCATCAGCGTATTGAAGATGCTGTTCGTGGCGTTCTGTACCGTCTCGTTATTATTATAAGGTATATAGTTCTTGTCGAGTGCGGCGAACACGGAGAGGTTCACTTCCATACCCTTGAACGGGTTTACGTCGAGGTTGGAGCGGACATTGAAGCGTTCGTAGCTGTCGCCGGAAGTAGTCTCGAAAATCCGCTCCTGCTTCATGTATCCTGTGGATATGAAATACTTGGCTATCTTGTTACCGCCCGAAGCCGTCATGTTGTAGTGCTGGAAAGGAGTGGTACGCTTCAAGTATCTGTCGGCATAGTTCTCGTCCGGATAAAGGAAAGCGTCCCGGTTCGGGTCGAGATAAGCATCCGTATTGTAGATAGGGGCATTGCCGTCGTTCATGCGGCCTTCGTTGTAGAGGGTCGTATATTGCAACGCATTCAGGCGCTTGGACAGGCGGTCGGCCTGCTGTATGCCGGCGCGGATGTCCACGTTGATGGAGTGGCGGATGTCGCTACCGTGTTTGGTCTTGATGAGGATGACACCGTTGGCGCCTCTCATGCCGTAGAGGGCAAGGGCGGCGGCATCTTTCAGCACGGAGATGCTTTCCACTTCGTTGAAGTCGATGAGGTCGATGTTCGCTTCCATGTTGTCGACGAATATCAGCGGGGTGGCTGTGGCATTCGTGGCCTTGCCTCTGACGAAGAAGTTGAAGTTGTTCTTGCCGATGTTCTCGCCGCCGTTCCGCATGGAGTAGAGTCCGGCAAGCGTTCCGTCCATGGCCTGCTGTATGCTTGTCACCGCGTTCTTGGAAATCTCGCCGACGCCGATGGATGATATGGCGGAAGTGATGGAACGTTTGGACTGTTCGCCGTAGGCCACGGCCACCATTTCGTTTTCGTGTTGGAGGAACTTCTCCAGTTTCAGCGTATGCGAATCCTTGCCCATTACCGGGGTGACGATGGGGCGGTAGCCGTCCACATCCACTACCAGCACGTCGAAAGGATCGACAAGCATATAGAAATGTCCGTCCTTTCCGGTCAGCGACTCTGTCCTCTTCTCCTGTACCTTAACGACGACCCCTTCGACCGGCTTGTTGTTCTCGTCCACTACCACGCCTTCCACGGTCACCGTCTGCGACTTCTTGTTCTGTGCCTGCACAGCGGAGCCGCACAGCACACCCATAAGTCCCAAAATATATATTAAATGTCTTGTTTTCATATTATCACTTTATTCGGTTTGCTTATTCTTCATATCCCGGCCACTCCGGATTCTGTTTCAAGACCTGGCTCTTGTATACCTCGTCATACGGGATGGGGTACAGGTGCATATGTTCCTTGAACGTCGGGTCTTGGTATTCGAATGTCTGGTACGTTTTCGTACCGTCGGCATTCTTGGTGATGTTCATACCGTAAATCTTCTGTTCGTCGAAGAACTCCACGCCTTTGTGCCAGGAGATTACGTCGTACCAACGGTGTTCCTCGAAGCAAAGCTCTACGGCACGTTCGTTCCAAATTCTTTTGCGCATTGCATCCTTGGTATTGGAAATGTCCGCAGGTACGGGTACCTGGCCTACACGGCCTCTGAGCTCTGTAAGGACTTTGCGTACCGACAAACCGTCGAGGTTGCTCTCCGGACCACCGGCCTCGTTCTGCGCTTCCGCGAAGTTGAGGAGTATCTCTGCATACCTGAAGAAGATGTAATTGAGATAAGTGGTGGAACCGCCGTATTGCTTGAAATCTTCGGGCCAGAACTTAATGCAGGAATAGCCCAGTCTGTTTACGGCAGAGGTTCCTTTGTCAAGACCCGGTTTACCTTCATGGTCCATCCAAAACTCCGTATCATTACCAGCCCACTTACGTCCGTCGCGCAGGATGCACTTGTCGAGACGGGGGTCGCGGTTGGCGTATGGATTGTTTTTGTCATAGATGGTTTTTTCGTGGTCGATGGGATAGCCTTTCTTGTCTTCAAACTTGTCCACCATGTTTTGGGTTACAAAATTCTGGCACCAGCCGTTTTCATATCGTTGTGTCATGTAGAAACGGCCTACAAACTTACTACCGTTCGTATGTCCCCATTGACCGTAAATCTTAGTACGGGGACGATTCAATATCACCTCGTCGCATACAGGTTCAAAGAACAGTTTCTCATATTCGGGATGCAGTTTGTATACGTTCAAGTCGATAACGTCCTTGGCGGCTTTTGCGGCAGCCTCCCATTTCGTCACATCGTCGGTAGGGTTGTGCAACGGACGGGCGGCATAAAGCAGCGTCCTTGATTTCAAGGCAAGCGCGGCACCTTTGGTTGCCCTGCCGTTGTCGTAATCGGCGTGTTTTTTAGGCAATATGGCAGCTGCGGCATCGCAGTCCTCTACGATATACTCCACACACTTTTCGTACGATTCGCGCGGCAAATCGAGGTTCGCATTCAAATCGACATCTTGCGGCACGATGGGCACTCCGCCCCAGCGCTTGATCAGTTCGAAGTAGAGGAACCCACGCAGGAAGTGCAACTCGCCGGTATAGCGCTCTTTGATGCCTTCCGGAAAGTTTGTAACTTTGTCTATGTTGTTGAGGCACATATTCACTTTGCGGATACCGATGTATAGCTCGTTCCACATGGTAGCCACTTCCGCCGCTGCCGGGTCATTCTTACCGCCGCCCCATGCGCCGGTGTTGAATGGAGGGGTTGCCTTGCCTACGCCGTTGCCGCGTGCTTCGTCGCCAAGTTCCGATACCAGTCCGTCCCACAACCGGCCTAAGTGTGCGGGCATATAGGAATAGGTGTGGTCCGCATACTGGCGGAACAGGTTATAGTCGGTAAAAATCTTAGTCTCGTTCAAGTTCTCTGCCGGAGCCATGTTGAGCTGGTCGGGATTGAACAAGTCCGTACAGGAGGCCATAAACAAACCTGCCCCGAATACGAATATGGTTTTCTTTAAATTCATAGTCTGATTAGAAATTAATGTTTATACCCAAATTATATACGCTTTGCTGTGGATACACATCACCGCTCTCGTTGACCATTTCCGGGTCGAAATTGTCTATCTTCGACCAGGTGCATAGGTTGCTTGCGTTCAGATAGATTTTCAATGCCTCCATATGCATCTTCTTGCATATCTTCGACGGGAAGCTGTAGGCCACCGATACGTTCTTCAGACGCAGGTAGTTACCCGACTTCAGGTGGAACGAGTTGATGTTCTTGTTGCTGTGCTTCGCATTCTTGTGGAGCGACGGATAGGACGGATTCGGATTGTCCGGAGTCCAATAGTTCTGATGCGTCTTGGACACCTGGCCGCCACCGGCTCCACCGCCAAACTCGAAACCGGCATTGCCGGTGAAGAACAGGGATGCGTTGGCAGCTCCCTGGAACATGGCGGAAATCTCAAGCCCTTTCCAGGTGATGCCCGGAGTGACGGCATACATCACCTCCGGAATGCGGGCAAATCCGATAGGCACTTTGTCTTCTTCTGTTATCATGTTGTCACCGTTCACATCGCGGTACTTCAAGTCGCCGGGGATAATCGGACCGCCAAGGGTAGACTGGTCGGGCGAGTGCTTAATCTCTTCCTCGCTCTGGAAGAAGCCCAATACCTCGTAGCCTCTGTACTGGCCGATGCGGTAGCCCGCTTCTTTCTGATAGTCGGGTTTGTTCACCGGGTCGTCCTTGTAAATCACTTTGTTGCGGGCGAAACTGTAGTTTCCTTTGACGTAGTAGCTCACATTGCCTATCTTGTTGCGGTGTGCCAACTCTATTTCATAACCCCAGTTTTTCGTTTCTCCCACATTGGCATACGGCGCAGCCACACCGATGATGGTAGGAACTGAGTTGAGCTGCATCAGGATGTCCTTACGGTGTTCCTTGAAGAAGTCCACGGAGAACGAAAGGAGGTTGTCCTTGAACAGGCGTCCTTCGATACCAACGTTCGACTTCAGGGCGGTTTCCCAGGTCAGGTTCTCATTTCCGGCACGGGTTTCCTTTATACCGCCGCTGGTCGATGGCGAAGTCGTTCCGAAGCCGAAACTCGGATTACCACCTTGGCTGCCTTGGTTCACTTTGTCGTATTGTCCTAAGTACAAGAAACGTGCTTGTCCTTTGTCGTTACCCACAAGACCTACCGAACCTCTAATCTTAAGGTAGGGGAGGAACTTCTTCGCATTCTTCATGAAGGGCTCTTCGGAAATGACGTAACCCAACGAACCGGAAGGGAATACACCGAAACGATGTCCCGGGGCAAAGTTCTCCGAACCGTTGTAACCGACACTGACCTCTGCCAGGTAGCGGTCGGCATAACCGTATTCCACACGTGCGGCATATCCCATCAGGGCGCTCGGAATGGCGGAGCCGGAAGTGGTCTTCTGCTGGTTGTACACCAACACTGAGTTCACATTGTGAAGGCCGAATTTACGTCCGTACGCAAGCTTCAGCTGAAGATTGGTGCGGCGCATGGGGGAAATGTTGGTTTCTTTGCTGAACGCGAATGGGCTATCGTCAGTCACCTGATCGTATCTTTCTGCAATCGGGTCGTAGTAGTATGTATCGATGGCATCGTTGTACTTTTTGGTGGAACCATACTTGTTGTTGAACGAAATGGACAGGTCGAGGCTCAAGCCTTTCGTGATGAAGCTAAGGTCGTTCTTCAACGTACCGATAATGTCGTAGTAGTTCACCTTGGAGTTCTCGTATCCGCCGAAAGAAAGAGCGGCAATGGGGTTCGTACTACCGGTCACCGCTCCGATGGAGCCGTCAGGGTTGGCGATGGGGTGACGCCAAGGCTCTTTCGCAATAATGCCTTGGAAGAAACCGCCTACACCGCCGTTTGCACCGCTGGCACCGGAGATACCGTTCATCTCTTCCGTACGGCCGGAGATATTGGCGGTCAGCGTCTGGTACTTGTTGATGGTCAGGTCGATGTTGGAGCGGAAGTTGAAACGCTTGAAGTAGACGCTCGGGTCGTACTCATCCTGCAGGTCCTGGTATTTGAAGACACCGTCCTGGTGCAGATAACCCACGGAGATAAAGTACTTCACCATCTTGGTACCGCCCGCCACGTTGATGTTGTATTGCTGCTGGAGCGAACCTTTCTTGTTGATGACCTCGTCATACCAGTTCACGTCGGGATAGCGGTACGGGTCGAGTCCGAGGCGGAAACCTTCGAGGGCTTCGTCCGACAAGCGGGTCGGCTCTTCGGCGGCAGGGTCGAATCCGTCGTTCTCGTATGCCTTCTTGCGCAGCAGCAAGTGTTCGTACGAGCCGAGAAATTCGGGAACGGAAGTAGGCACCTGCAGACCCCAGTTGGCGGTCAGCGAGATTTTCGGTTTTCCCATGTTACCCCTTTTCGTCGTGATAAGTATAACGCCGTTCGCACCACGGATACCGTATACGGCTGTGGACGAAGCGTCCTTCAGTACGGAAAGGCTTTCGATTTCGTTCGGGTCAATCTGTGCGAAAGACTCCTGCTCGATACCGTCGATGATGATAAGCGGCTTGGAATCGTTCCACGTACCGACACCGCGGATGTAAATCTCGGCGGCATCTTCACCCGGACGTCCGCCCGGCTGCTGGGTGATGACACCCGGCAACTTACCTGTCAGGGCATTGGTCACGTTGGCTGTAGGGGTTTCGAGAATCTCGCTGCTCTTCATCATCGTGACAGCACCGGTGACGGTCTGTTTCTTCTGTGAACCGTAGGCCACAACCACGACTTCCTCGAGCGAGTTGACTTCCTCTTCCAATACAACCTTGAAGTTGGTCGTATTGCCCACAATGAACTCGTTTGTCTGATAGCCGACAAACGATACAACCAGAACTGATTTTCTGGACGGAACGTTCAAGGAGAACTTTCCATCGAGATCTGTAATTACACCTATGGTTGTTCCCTTTACAAAGACATTCACTCCGGGCAATGTCTCACCCTGAGCATCGGAAACAACACCGGAAACTTTCAAACTCTGTTCTATCGAGTGTTCTGCCGCCGTAACATCGGCCACAGAGAACAGCATCCAGATAAAACAGAAAGCACCGAAACATTTTAAGAACCATGTTTTTTGCTTCATAGTTTTCTTTCTTAGAATTAAAATTAAACCTTTATAAAACATTCACTAAAATTCCTTTTTCAACACTGCAAAGGAAGCGCATCTTCGGCGGACAATAGTGATACTATCCGAGCCTACTGATACATATATTATCCTGCGGACAATTTTTATACCTTAAACACACGATTTGTACGGTTGTGCGGCGGTTATCTGCACCCAAGGGTCACCGTCACCGGTTTCCCCCGTTCCGGCTCTGCGGGCATTTTCACCGACACCTCGTTCCAGCCGTCTTGCAACTTGCGCACCTCTTTGCCGGTTACGGGGAGGGTGGTCTTGATTTTCAGTGTGTCGTTGGCCTTGTCCATCACGGCGTCGGCGATGGAGAGGCGCAGCTTGCCGTCGCTTGATTGCTGTACCAGCAGAGCGGCTTTGATTCCTATATTGAATTTACCTATTGAAGTCGCTACGTTCTTTTCATCTATATTGTATGAGACTATACCTATTTTCCTGCCGTCCGCACTCTCTACCGCCTGGAGGTCTGTCGTATTGCTCAGTATCCTGGGAAGGCTTGCCGGAACAGTGTCTCCGCAGTTCACTAAGTAGGCATACTTGCCCCCGGCGACTTCCCGCCCGTGGTTTATTTCCATCATGAATACCGGCACTTCGGTCTCGGGCTCGGTATTGTTCTTGCATAGCTTGTGCCACTCCGTCGCTCTGACTTCCCTTGAGGCGCTTACACGGCCGGAGGTCTGTCCGGGATATACGTAGTAGGAGAAATCGCCGTGTCTCACCCATTCGTTTCCGGTCCCTTCGCCGGGGTTCCAAGACTTCGCAGCCTTTCTGCTCCCGCTCCAGCCTGCCGGTGGCGCGGCGCTGAATGTCTGGTCGACGGTCGTGGTGATGTCTCCTTCGAGTTCCGGCTGGAGATTGGTGATTCCCGCGCCTAAGGCGATGAACAGGTCGTCGAACATGAAATAGGCTTTGTTCGCTTTCACGCCGTAGATGGTATTGTTCACATCGCCCGTTCCGAGCGTGTCGGGCTGCTGCTTGTTGTTGGCATTGATTTTCCGGTAGATGAACCCTGCCGCGAAATCGTCCTCGTTGTCAGTGGCTCCGGCGGCGAAGTCGTACAGGCTTGTATATCCTCTCCAGTTCATGATGGGCTGCAAGGCGACGGGCGTCTGCCGGGTGGTGACACCGGGCCATGCGGTCAGCTTCATCGCGCCCAAGATGTTCCGGTATTCGTCGCCCTTGCTTTGGAAAAGCGTGACACCGTCGGCGCTGTAGAGGTTGAAACCGGCAGCGCCGGGATAGGCGCTTTCCAGACCGTCTACCCTGTAGGATGCCATGTTCACGAACAGGTAGTAGTTCCTGGTCTTCTTTATGACATCGTCGTTGTTGTAGAAATAGCGGACTCCGTGATACTCTCCGGCAGGATATCCGTCCATCTGCACGTTGAATTCGGAAGATTCGGACACGAACTGCTCCAACTCCCCGATTTGGCTTTCGGTCAGTACCTCTCTCCACTCCTTCAATAGTATGGAGGCCAGGGCGGCCGAAGGCACGTTGCCTTGGCGGTTCTTGGCACGTGTCATGTTTCCGCGGTCCAGCAGGGGAGGGATAATCCCTTTGCAATGGTAGAATGCGGAACCGCGTATGTAGTTCATCACCACATCGACGGCTTCCGGTGACAGGGTTTCCACCCAAGGAGTGCTTTTCAGGGCTCTCAGTATGTCGAACGCCCCTTTCATCCCGTCAATCGGGTATCCCCAGACAAGGCATTGCATACCGTGCCCCCAGCCGGCGCCGTCGGCAGTCATGCCTTCGGTCCAGAACGCCTCGTCGAACGTGGTTTGCGATACCACCGAGAACGATTTCTGCGTGACCTCTGCCAGGACATCCACCATAGGGACGGACTTCATGGCCAAGGCTGCCTCGAGGAGCGGACGGTAGTCGAGCGCATTGCCGCCTACCCACCACACGTGTTTGCGGAACCTCTCCACGGATACGACATGGTGGTCCGTAGAGTCGTTCCGCAACGGTTGTGTCCACGACTGGAAACCTACGTCGATGAGCTTCTCCCTTGCCTCGGATGCCAGGACGTCGTTGCAGGTGCCCTTCTCCACCCTGTCCATCAAGGGCAGCAGGGAGAAGTAGACGGTCAGGGCATTCCGCGGGATGGCGAAACAGGAAGCGTGGAAACGTCCCGGAGCCTTGTCGTTCCTCTCTGTCTCCAGCCGTCCGTAGAATAGGATGCTCTTTAAGAGCAGCTGCAGGGAGTCGGAGTCGGGGCTGGCGTCTCTGCCGCGGTATTGGCAGGCGAGTCTGTTCAGCCTGCCGAACGCCTCGTCGGTCACATTGTTGATGGCTATGCAATGGCTCATTTTCAGGCTGGACGAGTATCCGCCGTCCGCAATCTCGTTTTCTTTGCCGCGCAAGTCGGTGAAGCGTCCGGAGGCATCGAGCAGTTGCCATACGGAGTCGTTGTATGCCTTGTCTACGGCGTATGTCTTGGATGCCAGTTCGCCGCGCAGCCGCTCGATGGCCTGCGGTTTGGTTTCGGTGCTGCCGCAGGAGATTGCCACGAAAGCGGACAATAAGAGAAGAATAATCTGCATGGCCCTGTTATTCCTCGTTTTTCGCGTTCAGTGCAATGTCATCGATGTAGCAGCAGTAGGCGTTCTCCTCTGCCAGTGTCGTGCCCGAGCCGTAGGTCGGCAAGATGGCGATGCCGCGTATCCCGTCGCTCAGCTTCGTATAGGCCGCGCTGCCGTACAGCTGCTTGCTGAAGTCGAACTTGAACGTGACCCATTCTCCTTCCTGGTCGAACGTCTGGGCACCTCTGTTGAGCAATACGCCGTCGTCTTCGCGGAAATCGCAGACGGCATTGAAATCAGAGAGCAGTTTCACGCACACGTGCTGCTCGGTTGCGGTGGGATTGCCGTTCCAGGTGGCCTTGCCCAGTACGTTGGCAGGCTGGAACAGCTTGAACTGTACGTTCTTGATGTCTGTCGGCGCGTATGCCTCCGGGAAACGGATTTTGATGCCGAAGTTGCGGACTTCCATGGAGGTGTACTTCAAGACACGGTCCGAGTTGTTGGCCTCGTTCTTTGCCGGATTGGCAACCACCTCGTGCGAATAGACCCAGCGCGGCTTGAAGTTCAGGTCTATCTCCTGCCCTCTTTTCGCGGCGCCGATGTTGTTGCCGAAGCGGAACATACACGGGGTCATGCTTTCCGACTCGAAATTGGCCACCACATACCCTTTGTCCTGGACGTATCCGTTCCCTTTGTCGAGGTTGAAGATGTTGTCTGTCTGGGAACACGATGCCAGCAGCATACAGAGGAGAACTCCGGAAGACTTTTTCAAACTCTTTTTCAAATCAATTACGACATTTCTTTTCATAATTACATTACCATTTAAAATTAACAATAATAGTTCCGTGCAAAAGTACCCCAAGGAGACCTTGGAGATAGGATACAATTATTGCAATCATGTGCATTTATTGTCCGACAGATGATTTTTATCCCTGTCGGACACCATTTGTGCACACACGGTGCGGTAATGCTTCAGTCGTTGATGCCGACGCCGAATTCGGTCTGCTGGCGTTCGACTTCTTTCAGGTGCAGACGGTTGAGCGCCCGTTCCGATTCCATCTTCTCCTTTTCGGTGTCCGAAAGAATGGACGTCCTTGCCGCACGCTTCTCTTTCGCGGCGGCATTGGCGACCTTGAGCTCTTCCGCGTCGAACAGCTCCTTCCGGTCGCTCTTCCGGGTCTCTATGACCAGCTCGCCGCTCAAGGGGCGCTGCACGCCTTGGAACTCGACCGATGCCGTCACCTTTATCTTGCCCGCATGGGTGGTGGGGCAGACCAGAACGGCTGCGCTGCCCCATGAAATCTGCTGGGGGTTTATGCCCGTGATGCCGTCGCCCATCAGGTAGCCTTCGCCTTCCACGTCGAACTTCACATAGCTGTTGTTCAGCCTTTTCACCGTTCCTTTGGCGTCCACCATTTCGGCGATGACGACCACGGCGTCGGAACCGTTGGCCACTACCTCCGTCTGCTCGTCGTCAATCCGCAGGCGCAGGTGGCTGGCACGTTCTGCCGGGCTGCGCTTGTGGGTGGCGACTACCTTGCCGTCTACGATGCCTTCCGCCAGCATATAGCACTCCTGATGCTTGTTGGCGCGGGCCAGCCGTTTGCAGGCCATGAAGTCGAACGCGTCCTTGAAGGTGATGACGGGCGAGAAGTTCCGGTCACCTTCCGTCTTCTTATATACATATTTCTTCCCGTTCTCGAAGACGCTCAGCCTCACTTCGTCGCAGTTGGAGTAGACGGTGACGTCGCTCGGGGAGAAAGGCGTCATTTCGTGTGCGATGTACACCATGGGGCCGGTCTCCGCCACGATGTTCCCCGGTTCCTTCTCGCGTTGCGACATGAACATATAGTACGACGTCTTGGGCTGGCGGAAGGCATCCATCATGCCTCCGTAGAAAGGGTCGGGATGATAGCCGCGCTGGTGGTCGAACGAGTGCCAGAAGCATCCGCCGACCACTTGCGGAGCCTGCTTGTATATCTTCTCGTACCACTGGGCGTAGTGCGCCGCTTGCACGAGCATGGGCGTCTCTCCCCAGCCTCTCGCGCTCCGGCTGTTGGAGTTATGGGCGTTCCAGTCGTCGACGTTGTCGCCCCATTCGCGGGTAAAGTAGGTCTTTCCGGGCTTGAGCACGGCGGTAGGACGCAGCAGCAGGTCGAAATACTCGTCGCCCCGGGCAGCGTCGTCGCACGCCGCGATGCTGTAGGGGTAGGGATACTCTTCCTTGCAGATTTCGGCTGCCCTCTTTGCAAACGTTGCGGGATAGTGGGTCTCGTTCAGGATGGGCTCCCAGAAGAAGAGGGAGGCATGGTTGCGGTGCAGGCGTATCATGTTGCGGATGTCGGCGTATACCCTTTCTCCGAAGATAGGCTCGTCGTTCCAGAACTGCCATCCCGGCGTCTCGACCAGGGCGAAGAGCCCCAGCTCGTCGCAGGCGTCCATGAAGGCGGGGTCGATGATGTAGTGTGTGCGTATCACCTTCATCCCGGCGCTTCGCAGTTTCTTCGCGTCACGCCACTGCAGGATGTTCGGGACGGCGTTGCCTATGACGGCAAACTCCTGATGGCGGTTCGTCCCCATTATCTTCCCGTACGGCTTGCCGTTTATCCACAGCCCTTCTTCCTGCTTGAACTCGATGCTGCGGATGCCGATGCGTTTTCTGTAACCGTCTATCACGCGCCCACCGGCGGCATCCTTCACGAGGATGTCCAGGTAATAGAGATTAGGAGTTTCCGGGCTCCACAAGGCAGGGTTGGCGACGTTGAACCGGACGCCGGAGTAGTCCGCATGGCCCGGACGGAGCAGCAGCCGATCTGTCTGCTTCCCGACCTCCTTCTCGTCGGTGGTGCGAAGGGTGTATTCGACCAGCACCTTTTTGCCCAGCCGGTTCTCGTTGCGGAGGTGAGTCCGCACGTTGATCTCCGCGCGCTTCTCGCCGACCTTGTCGAAAGAGACGAAAACGCCGCCGCCTGCCGTCTCGTTCTCATAGTTCGCGTCGGTGATGAAGAGGTGGTTGTGGGCGATGAGCCAGCAGTCGCGGTAGATGCCGCCGAAGTAGGTGAAGTCGAGCAGGGCTTGCTGCTTTCCCACCGGATACATCGGGTCGTCGCTGTTGTCCGCCCATACGGCGATGAGGTTGTCTTGCCCGGGCTTTGCCGCTTCCGTGATGTCGATGATGACGGGGGTGTATCCGCCGAAGTGCTCGGTCAGGAGTTTCCCGTTCACCCATACTTTGCTTTTTCCCATGATGCCCTCGAAATGCACGAAAATCTTCTTTCCTGCCATCTCCTTGTCCAGGCTGAAGCGCTTTCTGTACCACGCCTCGCCTTGGTAGTTCCCGCAGCCGCTCGCATCGAGGGGCAGGTATTCGAGCCCGTTGGGCAGGTTCACGCACTCCCATCGGGAGTCGTCGTACCGCAGGGCGAAGGGCTCTCCCGCAAGGGCACCTTTGTGGAAGCGCCATGCCAGGTTCATGGAGAAGACATCGCGGCCGGTTCCGCTCAATTCATAGAATCCTGCAGTGGAGAATGCAGGCTCATGCTTGGAAGCTCCGGCGAAGGAGGCCATCAAGCAGACAAATAACGTTACAAGGATTCTTTTCATATTTTATCGGTTTAATAAAAAACATTCTTCCATTTACGGAGGACACACTGCCTTTACGGACGGCTGCCGCTGCAAATTGATTGCAGTGCCGCTGCAAGTTCTTTGCAGTCGTGCTGCAAGTCTTTTGCAGTGCTGCTGCATCTATAGTTGCAGTGTCACTGCAAATTAAGTTGCAGCACGAGTGCAATATAGATGCAGCACGGCTGCAAAGGCTTTGCGGCGTTTTGCAGACGGAGCAAAATTAACCGCTCTCAGCCTTTCCGAAGTGCGGCTATTGTCTTTTATTGGTTATAAAATAATACGGAAAACTTTTTCAGCACCTTTGTGCCTACGGATGCTCGTTCCCTTTCCTGCACGACTGCGGGGTGACGCCATAAAAGTCCTTGAAACATTTGCTGAAATAGCGTGGCGAGGTGAAGCCCAGCCGGTAGGCAATCTCGGAAACGTTGAGCGTGGGAGACTCCTTCAGCATCCTCAGTCCCTCCTTGAGCTTGATGTGCAGGGTAAACTCGTTGGGCGTGATGCCTGTCGCCTCCCTGATTCGTGTGTAAAGCTTGCTTCTGCCCATGTTCATTTCCGAAGCCAGTACGTTCATGTCGAACTCCGGGTTGTCGAAGTTCCTTTTGATGATTTCGGTCACCTCTTCCACGAACTGCGAGTCGGCGGCGTTGCTGACCATTGCCACTCCCTTGTCTTCGGCCTGGATGTTCTGCAGGTTCTCGAATATCAGGCGGCGGTTTCTGACCAGGCTGTTGCAGCGCGACATCAGCATCTTGACGTTGAACGGCTTGGTGACATAGTCGTCCGCGCCGAACATATACCCCTCTACGGTCTGCTCTTCGGAGGTCTGTGCGGTGAGCAGTACCACGGGTATGTGCGACAGCTCGAGGCTGTTCTTTATCTTGTAGCACATCTCCTTGCCCGTCATGATGGGCATCATCACATCGCTGAGGATGATGGCGGGATGCAGCTTCTGTGCCATGTCGAACCCTTCGGAGCCGTTGCGGGCGCTGAAGACCTTGTATACGGGCGTGAATATCTCTTCGAGCATGGCGAGGATGTCGTCGTCGTCTTCCACGATAAGCATGACCGGCTTGTCGGAGGGCTCTTCCGGGTTCTCGTCGCCCGGAGCGTCGTCGGCGGGGATTTCATCATCGAGTCCGACGGCCATCTTGCCCGAAGCGGCATCTGTCAGGAGCTGTTTCTCCTTCACGTCCAGCTCTTCGGCGGTGAAGTGCGCGTTGCCTGCCGGCAGCAACACCCTGAAGGTGCTGCCTTTGTCCACCTCGCTGTCCAGCTCTATGCGCCCTTTGTGCAGCTCGACGATGCCTTTCGTCAGCGCAAGGCCTATGCCGGTGCCCCTCATAGGCGCTTTCGGCGTGTTGTCCGCCTGGTAGAAACGGTTGAAGACCTTGTCGACCGATTCGGGGGAGATGCCGCAGCCGTTGTCTTTCACTTCAATTTCGAGCATATCGTGCGACGAGGCGACCTTTACGCTTATCTGTCCGTTGACGGGGGTGTATTTGAAGGCGTTCGACAGCAGGTTGAATATCACTTTCTGCAGCTGTACCCCGTCGAACCATGCCTCGATGTGCTGGTTCGTATGGTGGAAGCTGTACGTTATGCCGCGCTTGTCGGCATACTCCCTGAACGAGTCGAAGATGTCGCGGGCGAACGATACGAGGTCGTGCTTCTCCACTTTCAGTTGCAGGTAGCCCTGCTCCTGCTTGCGGAAGTCGAGCAGTTCGGTTATCAGGTTGCGCATATTCAGGCTGTTCTTGTAGATGCGTTGCAGTTTGCGCTGCACCGACAGCGACAATCCTTCGCTCTGAATCAGCGTCTCGAGCTGCCCCATAATCAGGGTGAGCGGCGTGCGGAACTCGTGGGATATGTTTGTGAAGAAGCGCAGCTTCAGCTTGTTCACCTCTTCGATGCGCAGCTTCTCGCGTTTCTCGTTCTCCAGCGACAAGGCGAGCTTCTGACGCGTCAGGCTTATGCGCCAGTAGCCGTAGGAGATGGAGAAGATGATTATGAAGTAGAGGATGTATGCATAGATGTTCGCATACCACGGGTGGGAGACGTTTACGCCCAGGTGGATTTCGTCCTTGCCCGACGCGCCCAGCTTGTTGTTCACCTTGCGGATGACGAGGCGGTACTTCCCGGGCGGGATGTTCGTATAGTTGATGTCCGTGCTTTCCGTGCTATTCCACTCCTTGTCGAAGCCTTCGAGCCTGTAGTAATAGGTGGTCGTGTGGGCCAGACCGATGTAGTTGGAGTTGGCGAAGGTGAAAGACAGGTTGTTCTGGTGGTGCCTGAGGTTTATCTCGTCGGTATAGGCAAGCGCCTCGCGCAGGATGCCGCTGTTGTCCGAGGGAGATATCGGGGTGTTGTTGACGTACAGTGTCTCCAGGTGGAAGAACTCGTCTTCTATGGAGTCCAGTATCGTCTTGTACTTCTTGTAGTCGAGGGACATCATGCCGCCTACTCCTCCCATATAGACCACGTCGTCGGGCGACACGTATATGCCGCACACGTCGATGACGGTGGAAATCATCCCTTTGTCCGCCTGGAAGTCGACGGTCTTCACCAGCATTTCGTCTTGCATGAAGATGGAGAATCCCTTGTCGTTCGTGATGAAGATGTCTCCCTGGCTCGTCTCGGCGATGTTGTAGCAGAAGTTGCTCAACAGCCCGTTGGCTTCGTGGAGGTACTGCTTCAGCGTCTTCGTGTCTATGTCGTAGGAGAAGAAGCCCGCGCCCAGCGTGGATATATAGAGCCGGTTTTCCTGCCTGGCGGGCAGCACCTTGGTAATCCGGATATGCTTGGGCAATCGGCTCTCCAGTCCGTACAGCCTGATGAACTCCGAAGTGCGGATGTCATAAAAGTACAGGTTCTCCTTGGATGCCAGCCAGATTTTGCCGTCCTCGCCTATCTCCATCGAGATGATGTCGGCATGATAGTCCACTACGGAGAACTTGTTCGTCTTCACATCCAGCATCCAGAAGCCGTTGGTGGCGGTGATGTACAGGATGCCGTCGTGGTATCTGCAGCAGTGTATACGGTCGCTGGGCGACTTCTCTCTTGCGCTGTGCTCCAGGTAGTTGTGGAAACTCTTGGTACGCCTGTCGTACTTGCTGAGGCCGCCGGTGTAGGTGCCTATGTATATGCAGTCCCTTTCCTTGTCGTAGGCTATGGACTTGACGTTGTTGTGAAGGATGGAGCGGGGCATCGAGGCGTCGAAATAGGTGAACGAGCCATGCTGCCTGTCATACACGTTGATGCCTCCCCCGTCGGTGGCAATCCACAGGTTCTGCTCCCGGTCTTCGAGGATTTGCCCGACGATGGAGAAGTTCAGGTTCTTGCCGTCCTTGCTGTTGTTGTTGCGGAAGTACGAGAACAGGTCGTACTCGGTGTTGAAGTAGTTGACTCCTCCGTAGTAGCTTCCCACCCAGATGGTTCCCTGGATGTCTTTGTAGAGGGAGAAGACGGAGTTGTGCTCAAGCGTGCCCGCTATGTTTTCCGCACGATACACCTTGTATTCGTCTTTCTCGGGGTCGTACACCTGGAGCCCCTGGAACGTCCCGAACCAAATCCGCCGGTGGTCGTCTTCCACAAACTCGCGGATTTGCGGGCTTACTACCCTCGACGGGGAGATGGGTTCCGCAAGGATACTGCCGTCGGGCTTTATGCGGTAGAGCCCGTCCATGCGCGATGCCACCCAAAGCTCTCCCGACGAGCTTTGGAACACTTTGTAGATTTCGACATCGGGCAGCTGGCATTCCACTTCTTCGCCTTTCACCTTGAAAAGCCCTTTCTTTGTGCCGACATAGAGATTTCCCGACTCGTATTCCATGCAATTCACGTGCGGCAGGTCGTACCGCTTCTGAAACGCCGCCGGACTGCCGGGAGCGTACGACATCAACGAGTCCAATACGAAATAATACAGCTTTCCGTCATGGAAGTCCATTGCCCTCGCACCCTTCGGGGCAATCTCCGTGAAACGGTCTTCCGGCAGGTTGTATTCGAGCAGGACATCGTTGTTGATGAGGAAGACCCGCTCTTCTCCGTCGCCAACGATTTGCGAGACCCTTCCGAGCAGGTTCTTGGTCTCCTCCTCCTTCCCTCCGGCAGCGGACCTGTATTTGGCTATCCGTGAAATCTTGTTGCCGTTGTAAATGTTCAGCCCCTCGGTGGTTCCGAACCACATCCTGCCAAGGGGGTCCTGGTATATGGAGAGCACCGAAAGCGAGGAAAGCCCGTCTTTCATCCCTATCTTCTTGAAATACTGGGCGTATGAAGAAGATACGAACGTGAAAAGGCACGATAGTATTAAAAATGAAATTCTACAATTTGGCATACATAAATAAAATTAGCAAAGGACTGTTGAATAAGTGAACAAGACTTGCTCACTGACAGCATATCAAAGATATGCGCAACTCACATTATATTTCTCTTGTGAGACAAAAATACAAAAAAAATTAATATCCCGTAATTTCGGACAGGAACATTTGCACTCCTTTGCGGATGGAACCCAGTCCGAACTCCTCCGGACGTACCTCTCGCAGGGGCAGGAAGAAGGCTTCCGCCGCGTCGTCCATCGCCTTGACGTGGCGGGTGTCGGCCACCGTGCAGCGGAAAAACATATCCAGCGTATGTACCGGAAAGCCCGAATAGATGTAGATGTTGGGCAGTGAGAACAGGTATTCGGCACGCGTCACCGTCATGCCCGTCTCTTCCAGCACCTCGCGTGCCACGCCTTCCTCGCCGGTCTCGCCCATGTCGATGAAACCACCCGGCAGGTCCAGCGTCCCTTTGGCGGGCTCTTTGGCACGGCGGCACACCAGCAGCTCGTCTTGCTCGTTCACAATCAGCGCGACGGTGGCCGAGGAGGGGTTGAAGTAGTAGACAAAGCCGCACGAGGCGCATCGTTTCGATTTCTCGTTGTGGACTTCGAAATGCTCGGAACCGCATTTCGGGCAATAACCGAACTGGGAAAAGGGATGTTCCATGGCGTTTTGGTGGTTTTAGGGATTGCTGCGGGCAAAGATACGAAATCTATCTAAAAACAAAGGGAAGAACAGCCGCTTTGTTGCCTGACGCTAAATCGTTCCACCACGGGGGAAATTTTGTTCCACCGCGGAGAAAGTTTTGTTCCACCGCGGTGGAACGAAATTTCCCCCGTGGTGGAACGAATAAAGATTAGGCACGGTTCCCGTTCTTTGCTGCTGTGCGGGCAGGTGGCGGATGCGGTTTTCTCCCTTCATTGTCCCCCTTTCGTTTGGCGGTTAGTGCGGAATTGTCTACTTTTGAGAACTTTTTTCGAAGCCGCGGATAGGGCCTGAAGTGAAAAAAACGGATTATGAGGAAGATTAGAACAGCTTTTATCGGGATGGGATACAGGGGCAGGCAGTTGCTGCGGCTCTTGCGGGCGTGCCCTGCGTTTGAGGTGGTGGCGGTTGCCGACCCGTGTGTCGGGGAAGTGGATATGCCGGACGTCTCCTGCTACAGCGACGGAGAGGACGATTACCTGCGTATGCTCGACCGGCACCGGCCGGAGCTGGTGTTTGTCACCTCTCCCTGGCAACTTCATGTCCCCCATGCCTTGCAATGCGTGGAGCGGGGGTGCCATGTCGCCCTGGAGATAAAGGGCGGACTGTTTTTGGGCGAATACCTGCCGCTGATGGAGCTGGCGGAACGGAAGGGTTGCCGGGTCTATCCTTTGGAGAACACGCTTTTCAGGCGCGACATACTCGCCCTTTGCAACATGGTGGAGGCGGGCGTGTTTGGCGAGATTGTCCATATGCGTGGCGGCTACTGGCACGACCTGCGCTCGCTGTTGCTGGACGATGCCGGCAACATCGGGCGCCGCGACAAGACGGAAAGCGTCTGGCGGAGCCGGTTCTACCAGTGCGAGAATGGCGACCTCTATCCTACGCACGGGCTGGCGCCCTTGTGCATGATTGCAGGTATCGGCCGGACGGACCGTTTCCGGTCGCTGGTCTCCTTCGCCTCCAAGTCTGCGGGCTTGCTGCAGCGGATTAGAGACCTGGGCGGGGATGCGGACGTGAATATTACGATGGGCGACATCGTCTCCACGCAGATAAAGACAGAGAAAGGCATTCTGATATCATTGGTACACGACACGACCTTGCCCCGTCCTCGTAGCCTGGGCTTTGAAGTGCAGGGGACGAAAGCGATATGGCAGGGGGACGATAGCAGGATTTATGTGGAAAATGCCACTCCGTATGAGAAGTGGGAGCCTGACAGCGCGTATGTGGAGCGCTATGAGAGCCTGTACTGGAAGCGCTGGGGCAAGGAGGCGCTGTTGCAGGATGCCCATCATCAGGGCATGGATTATATCATGCTGAAGGTGCTGGAAGAGGACCTGACGGGACAGCCGGTCTACCCTGCCACGCTGGGCGACCTTGCCCTTTGGACTTCCGTCTCTTCCTGGTCGAAGATGTCGATAGCGGAGAACCGGGTGCTGCTCTTTTGACAGGGGGCTGGAAGCATTAATGGCACGCGGAAGTCTTAGGATTCCGCGTGCCATCGATATTTCTATATATCTCCTTACGTGTTTTACCTCAGCAACTCATAGTGTCCGGCAGTTCCTTCAAAAGAGAGGACGCCGTCGTCCGAGCGGACTTCGCGGGCGGGGATATACACTTGGCTGTCTTTCTTGACTTGCCACGTGCCCGGGATGAGGTCGGTGACGACGAACTTCATGGTGGCGTTGCCGTCTACCCGTATATCAACCTTGCCCGACAGGGGCTGGCTGTCGCGGCTGAACGTCACGATGCGGTCGGCTATCTGCACGCCCACCACCTTCTCGGCGTCGATGCGCTTCACTTCGTTCAGCTGCCGGCAGGTGTTGTCGGCCACTTGCATCACGTTCAGGAAACAGTTCTCGGCTGCGGGTGCTGCCGGAGAAACTTCGATGCGCCATGCTCCGCGCTCGTTGGCGTCGTCGGGGCGGTTGGGCAGCGCGTCGTTCGGGTAGTTGGTGCCGAACACCCAGAACTCTTTCCCTTTGCCGCCCACCTTCTCTATCTGTGCGTTGCCGGTTTCGGGCAGCAGGACGTGGTTGTGCAGCATTCCCGTGTCGCCGTTCTTGGTGCGGCAGATGGTGAAGCGGTTGCCTTCGATGACGGGCTCTTCCACGCTGTGCAGCAGCCAGTACTTCTTGAATTGCGGGTCGGAAGACACCACCTTGTCGAAGACGATGAGTGCGGCGGGCACCTCGGCGGCGTGCAGGTTCAGGAAGACGAAGGAGCGTTTCACCTCTTTCACCTTATCCGTATAGGCTTGCGTGATGTCGCCCTTCAGGTACGAGTAGTCGGGCTTCTGGACATCGGGACCGAACCCGTGGGCGAGTGCCTTGCCGGTGGTGTAGGCGGGGCTCAGCAACTGCTTGAAGGAGCGGCAGGTCTCCCAGCGGTCGCCGGGCATACGCTGTCCGCCGTCGTTGGTGGCAAACTCGGTCTTGTCGCCTCCGCCGTAGTTCCAGCAGGCGAATTTCTCGTCGGGATTGTATATCAGCAGGGAGTTGTGCGCGATGGTACGCTTGAAGAAGTTCTTGTTGTGCGGGCTGTTGTATCCGCCGGAACTTCCCTGGTAGGCTCCCGCGTCGATGGCAAGGGGACCTTTGTAGTAGAGCTGGAAGGAGCCGCCGTCCAGGTGCTGGTGGTTGCCGACGAACTGTTCGTTTATCTTCATTTCGGCAATCACGCTGTTCGCGTCCCACGCCGTGCGGGCTATCATCCAGCCGAAGGGGCTTCCGGAGTAGCGTGTCAGCGGCAGGTCGTCGGGGGCTTTTGCTTTCAGGTTCAGGTCTCTCCACAGGATGTCGAAGATGAAGCAGTGGCGCTCGATGTTGGGCTTGCGCTCGTACTCGTAGGCCAGGTAGCCGTCTTTGTAGAAGCTGGATGCCAGCATGGCGGGCAGCGAGTAGGAGGGTGTGCTTTTCCGGATGGGGTTGGTGTCACCGGCGGGCATCACCTGTCCGTCGGGGCGGCGGCGGTAGATGAAGTCGTAGAGGACAAACTGCTGTGCCGGGTTGTAGATGGCTCCCGCGCCCATGCGGTCCAGTATCCAGAGGGAGAAGAGGTCGTTGCTGAAGCGCACGTTGACGTAGCTTGTCCCCTGGTGGTAGTTGTGTCCGGAGTAGATGTAGTTTCTGGCGGGCAGGTAATCCTTGAACATCATCTTGATGACGTGATTGTACATCTCCGGATACTCATCGTAGATGGCGATGCCGGCCGAGAGCATATCGCGCAGCACCATCCATTCGCTGGAGTGTCCGGCTATCGGTTCGGTGTTGCGGGGCGGGTAGCCGCACTCCATGGTCTTGGCTATGCGGACGAACGATTCGATGTAGGCTTTCTTCTCGGACTCCTTCATCTGGTCGTAGCACCAGTCGTAGACCATCGCGCCGCAGGTGAGCATCACGCCACTGGCACGCGAGAGGTCGCCCTTGGTGCCGTAGTTGGTGCGCTGCAGCGTGTCCAGCATGGCGGTGATGGCGCTTCGCGCCTGTTTCTTGTCGCCGTATACCAGGTAGTCGAGCGCCTGCACCTGCACGCGGCTGGTCACACCGCGCATCTCGAAGTAGTAGCGGAAACCCCTGTCCTTGACTTTGGCTTCTTCTTCGGGGGTGCGGTCCTTGCCTATTTTCTTCAAGGTGGCAATCACTTCCTTGACGTACGGATGCTCCATCCGCTTCTTCAAATCGGGCAAATCGGCCGAACGTACATAAAGGCGTGGGTGCACTTGCGGGGGAATGGGCACTGTGACGCCGTCCATGTTCTCCCAGGTTACTTCTTTCCTGCTTTGCTGGGCATTGCTCTTCGGGCAACAGATGCAAAGAAGGAGGCTTGTGATGAGTAGGATACTTTTTTTCATGTTATAGATTAATATAATGATTATGATTATGTGTCGTTTTCGGGGGAGCCGATGTGTTTCCCGAGTGTAAATTAAGGCATTAAATTTCTGATTCGGGGGATGATGGGCTGACAAAATGAGTGCGGTACCGCATTTTTCAACATTTATGATAGTCGGCGAGACAATATTAGGGGTACGGTTTTTTCATTTAGAGGAGTTATCGGGGGTTAGAAGGAGTTAGAAGGAGTTAGAAGGAGTTATCGGGAGTTATCACTCCGCTACGCTTCGTTAGGAGTTATCGGCCGATACTACCGCCTTATATAAATAAGGTTATTTACTTATATAAACAAGACTATCGGCTTCTAACTCCCGATAACTCTTTCTAACTCCTGATAACTCCTTTAAATGAAAGCCGTGTATTAGGGGCGATTCCGTAGCGGGCGGCTTTGTTTTATTAAAGATTTGTTTCTACCTTTGAATCGGAAAAACCGATTCGCCGCCAATGGAAAACGTATTTAAAACCTGGTTCTCGTCTTTTCTTCATCTGTTCTTCTCCCGCCGGTGTGCCGTGTGCGGCGCGCCCTTGCAGGAGGGGGAGGAGGCTCTCTGCCTGCAATGCAATATGAATCTGCCCCGCACGGGCTATCATCTTCGTGCGGACAATCCGGTGGAACGGATGTTTTGGGGAAAGTTCCCCCTGGAGCGTGCCACTTCCTACTTCTTTTACCGCAAGGGGAGCGACTTCCGGCGGATTGTGCACCGGTTGAAGTATGACGGGCGCAAGGACCTGGGGGAGACGATGGGGCGTTTCATGGCTGCCGAGCTGGCTGCCTCAGGGTTCTTCCGGGGGATAGATGTGGTGGTTCCTGTCCCTTTGCATCCCCGCAAGCAACGGATGCGCGGGTACAACCAAAGCGAGTGCATAGCCAAAGGCATTGCAGCGGTCGCAGGCATCCCGCTGGACGCTTCTTCCGTGGTGCGCGAGAAACATACGGAGACGCAGACGCGGAAATCGGCGTACGAGCGATGGGAGAATGTGGAGGGGGTCTTCCGTTTGTGCCGTCCCGAACGCTTTGCCGGAAAGCACATCCTGCTGGTGGACGACGTGCTGACCACCGGAGCCACCACTACGGCGTGTGCCGATGCGTTCCGTGAGGTGGCGGGCGTCCGTTTCAGTGTGCTGACGTTGGCAGTGGCCGATTCTTGAATGGCCGTGGGGAAGTGTGGGAGCGGGAAAACAAAAAAGGTCCGCCGCAATGACGAACCTTTCTGCTCTTCCTCTTGGACTTGAACCAAGGACCCTCTGATTAACAGTCAGATGCTCTAACCGACTGAGCTAAGGAAGAATGTTGCATTCGAGTTTTTTCGCTCTTCCTCTTGGACTTGAACCAAGGACCCTCTGATTAACAGTCAGATGCTCTAACCGACTGAGCTAAGGAAGAATGTTGTTTTTTCTCAAATGCGCTGCAAAAGTAATAGGATATTTTGAAATATGCAATATCTTTGCAAAAAAAATATCGTGAATGGATAAAATAATCGGATTGGGAAACGCATTGGTAGATGTGTTGGCAACCCTCGACAGCGATGATGTCTTGGCGGAAATGAAGTTGCCCAAAGGTAGCATGACGCTGATTGATGAAGACAAATTGCTGGAAATCAAAAAATATTTCAGCCGGATGGACACCCATAAGGCGACCGGCGGTTCTGCCGGGAATGCAATCCGCGGTATGGCACAGCTTGGAGCGGGTACCGGATTCATCGGGAAAGTGAATAACGACGCTTACGGAAACTTTTATCGGGAAAGTTTGTTGAAGCTGGGTACGGAAGCCAACCTGTTGCTTTCCGACGCATTGCCTTCGGGCGTGGCTTCCACCTTTATATCCCCGGACGGGGAACGTACGTTCGGCACTTACTTGGGCGCGGCATCCACGTTGAAGGCGGAAGACCTCTCGCTGGAGATGTTCAAAGGATATACCTACCTGTTTGTCGAGGGCTATCTGGTGCAGGAGCACGATATGATTCTCCGGGCCATTGAACTGGCCAAGGAGGCCGGCCTGCAGGTTTGCCTGGATATGGCGAGTTACAACATTGTGGCGGACGACCATGAGTTTTTCTCGCTGCTGGTGAACAAATACGTGGATGTTGTCTTTGCCAACGAAGAAGAGGCGAAGGCGTTTACCGGCGAAGAACCCGAAAAGGCGTTGGACGTCATTGCCAAGATGTGCAGCATTGCCATTGTGAAGATGGGGGCGCGCGGCTCGCTGATTCGCAAAGGGACGGAAATGGTGCATGTGGAGGCTGTGCCGGTGGCGAAAGTGGTGGATACCACCGGTGCGGGCGATTTCTTTGCGGCGGGTTTCCTTTACGGCCTGACCTGCGGGTACTCTTTGGAGAAGTGCGGGAAAATAGGCGCTATCCTGTCGGGCGAGGTCATACAGGTAATCGGCACGGAACTGCCGGATTCGAAATGGGAGAAGATAAAAGAAAAGATAATCATGATAAATTAAGCTATATGAGATATTTGAAGATACGATGGATAGCCGTCCTGCTGCTGGCGGTAGGCGTGAGTTTCTTTTTCGGTTTCAAGAGTGGCGACAGACGCAGTTTCCAGGTGGCGAAGAACCTGGATATATTCAACTCCGTGGTGAAAGAGCTGGATATGTTCTATGTGGATACGATAGACCCCGACAAGACCGTGCGGACCGGCATCGAGTCCATGCTCTACTCGCTCGACCCCTATACGCAATATTATCCGGAAGACGACCAGAGCGAGCTGGAGCAGATGCTGAAAAATTCGTATGGCGGCATCGGTTCTATCATCACCTGGAATGTCAAGCTGAAACGCTCCATGATAGCCGAACCCTACGAAGGTATGCCGGCGGCCACCGTAGGCCTGAAGGCGGGCGACATCTTGCTGGAGATTGACGGCAAGGACCTGGCGGGGAAGAACAACCAGGAAGTGAGCGAGATGCTTCGCGGGCAGGTGGGCACCAGCTTCCGACTCAAGGTGCAGCGTCCCGGAACGGAGAAACCCTTGGAGTTCGACATCGTCCGCCGTTCCATCCAGTTGCCCTTTATACCTTATTATGCAAAGTTGGACAATAACATCGGCTACATCAACCTGAGCACGTTCTCGGGCAATCCTTCCAAAGAGTTCAAGCAGGCTTTCCTCGATTTGAAGAAACAGGGAATCACTTCGTTGGTCATCGACCTGCGCAACAACGGCGGAGGCTTGCTGGACGAGGCGGTGGAGATTGCCAACTTCTTCCTGCCACGCGGCAAAACGCTGGTGACAACGAAAGGAAAGACCAGACAGGCAAGTAATACGTACAAGACGCTGCGCGAGCCGTTGGACTTGGAAATCCCGTTGGCGGTGCTGGTGAACAGCGCCACGGCTTCCGCATCGGAAATCCTGGCGGGAGCATTGCAGGACTACGACCGTGCGGTAGTGGTGGGCAACCGCACGTTCGGGAAGGGACTGGTGCAAACCACCCGTCCGTTGCCATACGGCGGCACGATGAAGCTGACGACTTCCAAATACTACATCCCGAGCGGCCGTTGCGTGCAGGCCATCGACTACAAGCACCGCAATGAAGACGGCAGCGTGGGGCGCATCCCCGACAGCCTGACCACCGTGTTCCATACGGCCGCCGGACGTGAGGTGCGCGACGGTGGCGGCGTTACGCCCGACATCGCCGTTGAGCAGGAAAAACTGCCCAACATCCTGTACTATCTGGTAAACGACAACCTGATATTCGATTACGCTACGGAGTATTGCCTGAAGCATCCCACCATCTCCGCGCCCGAGGAATTCGCGATGACGGATGCCGACTATGCCGACTTCAAGGCGATGGTGCGGCAGGCCGACTTCAAGTATGACCAGCAGACGGAGAAGCTCCTGAAGAACCTGAAGGAGATGGCTGAATTTGAAGGATACCTGACGGATGCGTCGGACGAGTTCAAGGCCTTGGAGAAGAAGCTGTCCCACAACCTGGAACGCGACCTGGAACACTTCTCGAAAGATATAAAGGAGATGATTGAGGTGGAAATCATCAAACGCTATTATTACCAGCGCGGAAGCATCATCCAACAGCTGAAGGATGATAAAGACCTGAAGGAGGCGGTCGGGATATTGACCGCTCCGGAAAGATACAAGGAGATGCTTGGTGCTCCGTCGGTCAAACCGGATGGGGGTAAAAAGGAGAAATAAAGCCGTAACTTTCCTGTTTGGAGAAGAGGAATGTAATTTGTTATCGTTAATTTTTAATGTGTGTCCGGTATAAAACTGACGCTATTATAATCAATCTTTAAGATCAAAATGAAAAAAATCTTTTTAACCTTCTGTCTGACACTTTTTTCCGCTGTGTTTAGCCGGGCGCAAGTGCCCTTCTTGAAGTTTAATCCGAACGGAGAATTTAAAATTGTCCAATTCACGGATGTACATTTCAAATATGGTAATCCGGCATCGGACATAGCCTTGAAGCGTATCAATGAGGTGCTTGATGCCGAACGTCCCGATTTGGTTATCTTTACCGGTGATGTGATTTATGCCGCACCTGCTGATAAAGGGATGCGTGCGGTACTCTCTTGCGTCTCCAACCATAAGATACCTTTTGCGGTGACATTGGGCAATCATGATGACGAGCAGGGCATGACGCGCGCCGAACTCTACGACATCATTCGTTCCATGCCTTTCAATATCCAGCCCGATCGTGGTGCAGAGAGTTCTCCCGACTGTGTGTTTCCGGTGAAGTCTTCCGATGGAACGAAAGACGCCGCGTTGCTTTATTGTCTGGATTCCCACTCCTATTCCAAACAAGCGGATGTGAAGGGATATGATTGGCTGACTTTCGGCCAGGTGGATTGGTATCGTACTCAAAGTGCCGCTTATGCGGTGAAGAATGGAGGAAAGCCTCTGCCCGCTTTGGCGTTTTTCCATATCCCATTGCCCGAATACAATCAGGCTGCATCCGATGAAAGTGTCACCTTGATAGGTACTCGTATGGAGAAGGCCTGTGCCCCGGCATTAAATTCAGGTATGTTCACTGCCATGAAAGAATCCGGTGACGTCATGGGTATTTTTGTCGGTCACGACCATGACAATGACTATTCCGTCCTGTGGCATGGTATACTTCTTGCCTACGGGCGTTATACGGGTGGAAACACTGTGTACAATCATCTGACCAATGGTGCCCGTGTTATCCTGTTGAAAGAGAATACCCGCACATTCCGGACTTGGATTCGCCTGAAAAACGGTGAGATAAGAGATAATACCGTGTATCCGGATACGTATATAAAAGACGATTGGCGCAAACGTCCGTTGGCTGTCGAATGACTTCTCTCCCTTTTGACGGTTTGCCCGCGACTGTTATTCTGTGAATGAATGTTCAAAGAAGGGGGATACTTATACATTGGGGCATATATCAAGGGGTACTTCAGTCGTATACTGAGGTGCTTGGTATCCGCATAAAAAAGAATACTGATGAAACACAAGATACTCTTTTCGCTTTTTCTCCTGTTTCCTATGTTTCCGGCGAATGCCGAATACTTCCGTAACTTGAGTTTACAACATGGGTTGTCACAACCGTCTGTATTGGGCATAGCCCAAGATGGATTGGGAAGAATGTGGTTCGGTACGCAGGAAGGTATTAATATGTATGATGGTGAACAAATCGTTTATGTTAAAGGAGAAATAATCGATGCGGAGGGAAAGAAACTTTGGATAGGTAATTATGTCTCTTTTGTGGTACGTAATGACGATGGAAATATCTTCTTTATAGCTGATAACAATCTGTTTGGTTATGACCTTCGTTCTTCTTCGTTCAAACAATATACATTTGGTAATACTACTACCGCCTTGGCTGCTTGCCGGAACGAGATTTGGTATACACAGGAAGATTCTCTTTTTGTGTATGATAGTGAACGGCATGATATACGTTTCAAACTGGAAATTCCTTCCCGCTCCATTAATACATTGGCTGTCAGTGAAACTGATATCTATATAGGTATGATGGATGGAATGTATATCATTTCTCGGGATAATCTCCAAGAACTCCGTTTCTTTTTGGATAATATTGACGTGTATTGTATATTCGAGAGTTCAAGTCGGGAAGTATGGATTGGTACACGTATGCAAGGATTGTATCGGTATAAGGATAATGTTATGCAAGAGGTTCCCCATACCCTCACAGGAAATACCGGCATACGGAATCCGCAGATACGTGCTTTCGTGGAAGACGATGAACATAATGTTTGGTTCGGGACATTCGTAGGATTGCAGAAATATGATGTGCAACGGCAGACTTATACGTTGATTCAGATACCGCAGTATGTAGGTGGATTAAACCATCCATCTATATTCTCTTTATACAGAGATCGGCAGGGAACCATTTGGGTTGGTAGTTTCTATGGAGGAGTGAATTATTTCACACCCGACCGTGGTGGTTTTATACATTATGATTATCAGACCGAGTTTCTTTCAGGTTTGTACTATTCTTATATTGGAGAAATGGTGATGGACAAACATGATAATCTTTGGGTTTGTACAGATGGGGGAGGTTTGGGATGTATTAATAAGAATTGGGAACTTGTACATCAGTTTACATCTGGTGGACCGAACTCCATTGCACATAATAATATAAAAAGTATTTGTTATGACTATGAGAAAGATTGTTTGTATATTGGAACTCATTTGGGTGGTCTGTCCCGCTATGATATCCGCAATAAAGTCTTCTACAATTATTTAGAACATTCTTCGGGAAATCTTCGGGCACCTCGCCATTTTATTTATCAGGTGAAAATGTGGAACGGTAAACTCTATCTTTCTTCTCGTGAGGGCGTTTTTATGTTGACTCCGGACACCGACCAATTTACTTTCCTGTTCAAACCGGACACCTATTGTACAAATTTCGATATAGATGATGCTGGAAACCTTTATGCCAATCAATTGGATAAAATAATGATTGTTTCGCTTCTCAATCCATCACAAAAGGAATATATCAAGTTGCAGGATATGGGATATAAAGGTAGTGTCTCTCATATCTTAGCTACCCATGATAGTGTGTATATTTGTACATTGGGTAGCGGATTGTTGTGTTATAATCGGATTACGAAGCAGATGACCGTTTATAATACGGACAACAGTACTTTGGTCAGTAACTATTGTTACAATGTAGAGAATACTACGAATGGAAAACTCATTCTTACGGGAGATGAGGGAATTACCTTGTTTGACCCGGTGAAGCAGACTTTTGCCCGGTTGGGACAGCGGGAAGTTTATCTGAAAGCACCTATCATACGTGACTGTGGAATTTATGTATCTCCTCTTAATAAAATATATGTGGGAGATACCAAGGGGGTTACGCAGTTAAGTGAAGATGAATTTCATACTTTGCAGACAGAGATAGGTTCTCTTTATTTTTCATCGTTACGTGTCAATAATAAGCTGATAAAACCTCTTTCTAACGGTAAAATCCTGACGGAAGCTCTTCCCTTCACGAAAAAATTGAAGTTGAAACCGGAAGAAAATAATCTGATAATTCGGTTTGCTCATTCTGATTATCAGAATCAACATACTCGGTTGGGATTTGAGTATAAATTGGAAGGTTTGGATAAGTCGTGGACTTCCACTCTCATTCCGGAAGCAAGGTATACGAATCTTGCTCCCGGTGATTATACGTTATATGTACGTGTATCGCACGTTTCCAATCAACCGCCTATTCGTTTGGATATACATATTGCTACTCCTTGGTATGCCACTTGGTGGGCATGGATGCTTTATCTGATTACGGCTGCATCTGGCATAACTTATTATGTACGGAATCGGATTGCCAAACACCGTTTGGCACAATCTTTGGAAAAGGAACGTGTAGAAAAACAATATGTCGAAGAGATCAATCACGCTAAGTTGGTGTTTTTTACCAATGTAAGTCATGAGTTTCGTACTCCGCTGACTTTGATAGTCAGCCATATTGATACTTTGTTACAAAATCAGTTGTTACCTCCGCAGGTATATAACAAGGTGTTGAAGATAAAGCGGAGCGCTCAGCAGATGACCAATCTTGTTTCCGAATTGTTGGACTTTAGGCGTTTTACACGAAATCGTTTTACATTACAAGTCAGGCAACAGGATATTGGTGCATTCTTGAAAGAAATCTATTTTTCTTTTAGTGACTATGCAAAGCAACGTAACATTGATTATGGATTTCAGTGCAATCCGGTGGAGATTGTATGTTGGTTTGATGCCAAACAATTGGAGAAGGTGTTCTTTAATTTACTTTCCAATGCTTTTAAATATACTCCTGACGGGGGACAAATAGGTATGAGGATAACTACCGATAACGGGATGTTGGCGATACAGGTTTATGATACTGGTAGTGGTATATCTGATTCAGATTCAGTTCATATATTCGATCGTTTCTATCAGGGAAATAACCAAGAAAATAATAAGGAATCGCTTGGAACGGGCATCGGATTAGCCTTGACAAAGAGTATAGTAGAGAAACATCATGGAACAATCGGTGTGGAGAGCGAAGTAGGTAAAGGCAGTACTTTTACCGTCGTTTTATCATTGAATATGGATACTTATCAGAATGATGAGCACATACAGTTTGTGGATAATGTATCCGAGTTGGTTACAATTAAAGGAACAGGGGTAGAGGAAGCGGAAAAAACACTTTCTTCTCATGAGGTATATGTACCGGAAGAGGGAATATTGCATGATGTAGTGGCAGAAAATGATAGAATACTATTGTTGGTAGAGGATAATAAGGAGTTGTTACAAGTATTGCAACAACTTTTCGAACCTTTTTATAAAGTTTATTTGGCAAGTGACGGGAAAGAGGGGCTTGCATTAGCTTATAAATATAAGCCGAATCTTATTATATCGGATATCATGATGCCTGAAATGACAGGTATCGAAATGTGCCTGCAAATAAAGAATAATATTGATTTGTGTCATATTCCGATTATTCTGCTCACCGCGCTTAATAATACAGAACAAAGTATAGAAGGTTATAATCGTGGCGCTGACGATTATATCAGTAAACCTTTCAATGCCCAGTTACTATTGGCAAGAGCTAATAATCTGGTCAGAAATAGGTTGCTAATTCAACATCAGCTTCGCAAGAAACCGTTATCGGAGATTGATTTAACTAGTATAAATCCGTTAGATCAGGAAATGTTACGTAAAACTTCACAAATCATAGAAGAACATATTGATGATCCGGATTTTGATATACCTGAACTGTGTAAACAGGTTGGCATCGGACGGTCGTTGCTTTATTCCAAGTTTAAGGCACTTACGGGTATGACACCTAATAATTTTGTTCTTAATTTCCGATTGAAGTATGCCGCCACTCTGCTTCGCCAATATAATGATTTACCGATATCAGAGGTTAGTGACCGTTGTGGATTTAGTTCACCAGTATATTTCAGCCGTTGTTTTAAAAACCAGTATGGATGTACTCCGCAGGTTTATCAGAAAAAACCGGTTTAGAAGAAACTTAGTCTTCCAAACCGGTTCTTATGAAGAGAAGCGTGGAATAAGATTCCTTTAATATTTACGATTATAATCAATTAGGAATCTCATATCCTGCCGCTTGTGCAATTTTTACCGGTATTTCGGTATTGTCAATGCGTCCTTGGAATTGTTCTGCTCCTGCACCTATGGCAAATACTGGTACATAACCGGCGGAGTGTCCGCCGCTGGTCCAGCCTACCATGGCTATTTCATTAATAATACGCTTGGCTTCTGAAGCGATGGGCTCATCTTGGGCATATTCGCTCTGTTCTAATTCTATCTTTTGATGTTTCAGGCTTTTGTCATAGACGGCCTTTAGGCGCTCTTCTTGTGCTTGGGTTAGTGATACGTTATCCCAAAAACCGAAGTTTTCTTTCAAAACCTGTTGGATGGCTTCCCAACTTATCTGATTATTTGTCTTAACCCGCATTTTATTGATAATCCGGGTAAATCCGTTTTCACTTACTTTTTGATTTTTCAGAACTTGTAAGTTTAGGTCATAAGCTCCTGTGCCCAAGGTCAGACCGCCAGTTTCGTGGTCAGCAGTGACAACAATTAGTGTCTCATTCGGGTGCTGTAAATAAAACTCGTATGCAATCTTGATAGCGTTGTCAAAGTCTATAATTTCGTGGAAGGCAGTGGCGGCATCATTACTATGGCAAGCCCAATCGATTTTTCCACCTTCTACCATCAGAAAGAACCCTTTTGCTGGCTCTTTAGAAAGGAAACTGATGGCAGAACGTGTGATATCCTGAAGGGTCATATCTCCTTTCTTGCGATCAATGGCATAAGGAATAGAGGTCAATTCGTGCTTGGAAGCTTCTTCTGTTTGAAGAAGAATTATTTTATCGGCTTTTCTGCTTTTTTTCAAATAATCTTTGTAGCCGCGTGCAATGGTGTAACCATATTTGTTCGACATTTCATATAGGTTGTCGGAAGACGGGTTGTTCTTATCGGTTGCGTCTCTGAAGTCTGAACCTGCATAGAAATCCAGTCCCGTTTTATATAAATCCTTTCCTATTTCATGATAGAGAGTTCGTTTGGCAGTATGTGCATAAAAGGCACCGGGAGTGGCATGATTAATGGTTACACTTGTGGTGATTCCTACCCGGCATCCTTTGTTCTTGGCCCATACGGCTATACTGCTGGCAGGTGTTTTTTGGTCTCTTAATACCCCGATGGCACTGTTCTTGGTTTTGTGTCCGGTAGCAAGTGCAGTACCGGAGGCGGCAGAATCGGTCACTCGGTTGGTCGCTGAATTGGTAGTTGCTACAGTGGTATAAGGGAACTGTGTAAATAATAAAGGTGTAATCCCCATTTTGTTTTCTAACTCGGCTCGGTAAATTTCCGTACCTTGTACTTGATTGACACCCATACCATCGCCGATAAAGTAGAATACATATTTCGCTTGTTGTGCATAGGGGCGATAGATTGATAAAACGATTAGCAGGAATAAAGATGAAATTCTTTTCATAAATATATGTTGTTTTGGTTAATACTGCAAAATTAGTGATTTACGGAAATAGTCTATTTATAGAAATTTTCCTGAATACCATATAAAAATGTCCACGGATAATTTTTATGGTTACTTCGGACAATTTTAATGATGCCATGAGATAAAAAGCTGTAAACTTGCAGCGTTCAAATAATTAATCTATAAATACTTATGAAAAGAAATGTCAAACATTACAGTGCTCTGTCTAAGAAAATAGTATTGGGAGCATCGTTAACCTTAATTGCCACAGGGGCATTAGGAGCGAACGGACATGATTTTACATCACCTTATGCCGACATGGTAACGAATGTCGTGCAACAGAATACGGTAAGGGGAAAAGTTGTGGACGCGCTCGGAGAGCCCATTATTGGTGCTAATGTAATTGTAAAAGGTACTGTCAACGGAGTGATTACTGATATTGATGGTAATTTTACACTTTCCAATGTTACCCCCGGCAGTATAATACAAGTATCTTATATAGGATATCTAAGTAAAGAGGTGAAAGTTACAAGTAACCTTACGGATTTGAATGTTGTTCTGAAAGAGGATTCGCAGGCTTTGGATGAGGTGGTTGTTGTGGGGTACGGTTCTGAAAAGAAAGTAAATCTGACCGGTTCAGTTGCTAATATTAATATGGCTGATTTGAGTGAGAGTCGTCCTATAACGGATGTTTCCCAAGGGTTAGCTGGTATGGCTGCCGGTGTACAGGTTACTTCCAACTCTAATAAACCGGGAGATAATACAGCTTCTATTATGATTCGTGGTCAAGGTACACTGAATAATTCAGCTCCACTTGTTATTATTGATGGGGTAGAAGGGGCATTAAACAGTGTACAACCACAGGATATTGAAAGTCTTTCTGTTTTGAAAGATGCTGCTTCGGCTGCTATCTACGGTTCAAGAGCAGCTAATGGAGTTATTTTGATAACTACCCGTGCGGGTAAACAAGGTAAGGTGAAAGTAGAGTACAATGGTTATCTTTCTTGGGAGTCTGTTGGTAAGACTTTCGATTTGGTTTCCAATTATGCCGACTATATGGAACTGATAAATGAAGGTTTTACGAATTCAAACCTCCCCACGACTTATTCTGCTGCTTCCATTGACCTTTGGCGTGAAAATTCGGGAAAGGATCCGTTGAAGTATCCGAATACGGATCTGATGGATGCTATGTTCAAAACATCATTAAGTAATAACCACAGTGTGTCCGTTAGTGGTGGTTCGGAAAAGATACGTTTTTATACCTCATTTGGTTTTCTGGATAATCCTGGTGTAATGGAGAACTCCGGTTATAAGAAAACACAAGCCCGCGTCAACTTGGATGTTGATGTAACTTCTTGGTTGAAAATAGGAACAAACTTAAATGGATATGTAGCCTTTACCGAACAAGGCACGGATAAGATGGAAGACATTTTTACGTATGCAGCCGCTACATCACCAGGTATGATATTCCGTACTGCTGATGGGCGGTTCGGAGCAACGAATAACGGTGAGGACGATCCGCAAAATGCAGCCAACAATCCTCTTTACCGTTTGTATAAAACGGATGGTGAGAATCAAGACAGATACATCAAAGCCCGTTTTTATGGAACACTGAATCCTGTTAAAGGATTGACATTGACCGGTTCGTTCAACTATATGTTCCGTGATAAGACCGCTGACTCTAAACCTGTGTTTATTGAACAATGGAACTTTCAAAATGAGACGATTACTTCTACTGGTGTCGGCAAGACCTCTTATATGAATAGTGATTATAAGTGGAACGATTATCTGATGGATATTACAGCTGCTTATCAGAACCGGGTTTCCAAACTTGATTATAGTGTCATGCTCGGTGCCAGTCAGGAACTATACCGTTACAAATGGTTCAAGACTACCAAACAAGATTTGATTGATCCGGGTTTGGGCTCATTGGACGGTGCTGCCGGTGCCGCATCTTCTTCCGGCAATATGGTAGAGTGGACGATGCGCTCTTATTTTGGCCGTATCAAATTGAACTGGGATGACAAATATTTGGTTGAGGCCAACCTTCGTGCTGATGGTTCTTCCCGTTTCTTGAAAGGAAATCGTTGGGGGTATTTTCCTTCTGCTTCTGCTGCGTGGAGAATCAGTGAAGAACCTTTCATTAAAGATTTGGCAGAAAAGATTTTATTGACAAATTTGAAATTGCGTGCCTCCTACGGTATGTTGGGTAACAATGCTTTGAGAAGTAAAAATGCTGATATTGAAGGAAATTACGATGCGCAAGCTTTGTACGGTGCATCCAATTATGTTTTGAATAATAATGTGGCTACCGGTCTGGCGATGTTGGCTATTCCAAATGCAAATCTGACTTGGGAAAAGACTAAAATCTTTAATGCGGGGTTAGACTTTAGTTTCTTTAATAATCGTCTGACAGGTACATTGGAATATTTTCATAAGAAAACGGAAGATATTCTGATTGACCTTCCGGCACCGTTGGTAAATGGTAATGCTTCTATCCCCAGACAAAATGCAGGTGTGGTAGTGAACAAAGGTATGGAGATTAGTTTAGGTTGGCAAGATAAGATTAAGGATTTCTCTTATTTTGTTAATGGGAATGTTACTTTCCTTAAGAATAGAGTTACCAAGTTTAAGGGTAATGAGAGTGCTATTACAAATGCTAATATGATAAAGGAGGGGTATCCTATCAATGTCCAATACGGTTATGTGGTAGACCGCATAGTACAGACAGATGATGATCTTGCGTACGTACAACAGTTGATTGATAATACTCCGATTGATGCTGCTACCGGTAAGCCTAAGAAGACATTTCCTTCTAATACTCCGGAACTGGGTGACTTGTTGTACAAGGACTTGAACCACGATGGCGTTATCAACGACGATGACCGTACGGTTATTGGTAATGGTGCTACTCCGAAGTGTACATTCGGCTTGAATTTAGGTGGAGCTTACAAAGGTTTTGATTTTTCGGTTCTTCTCCAAGGGGTTACTGGAGTAGAGACATACTGGCTGGATAACTATTTCCGTCCATCCGTACGCCACAGTTACCAACTGAATAAAACCATTGCAGACGGCCGTTGGCATAAGGGGATTACACCGGGTACGGCTAAATACCCACGTCTGTTGGAGTTCAATGACAATCGTAATACTTTAATTAGTGATTTTTGGGTTCAGAACAGATCATTCCTTAAAATTAAGAATATTCAGCTGGGATATAGCTTTACTAGAAATGCTTTCCCGTCTCTGCCTGTAGAACGTATCCGTATTTATGGTAGTTTAGAGAACTTCTTTACATTTACAAAATATGACGGTTTGGATCCAGAAGTGGATGGCGTGGACTATCCGGCTATGAAACAAGCTGTTATTGGTATTAATCTTTCATTTTAAACAGATGCTTATGAAAAAATATAAATTGCTGGTAGGTGCACTTTTAACATCTATGTGCTTGAACAGTTGTTATGAATTGGATAGATATCCGGTTGACCAAATAAGTGATGGGATTTTTTGGAAATCGGAAGCACACGCTAAACAAGGTATGATGGGGGTATACTCTGCCATGCAGGTAGATGCAGCTTTCGGATTGAAGTTTACTTTTGACAGTATGTCTGACATAGGTACTGGTTTTGGAGCTGAGGCATACGGAGATGTCATTACTGGTGTGTATAATGAACGTACGGGGTTTGTTGAAGATAAATGGCAATCGCTTTTTGATGGTGTGATGAGGGCTAACTTGGTGATACGTAAGGTCGCTGAAATTCAGAGTATGAGTGATGAATTAAAGACGCGGTATCAGGCTGAAGCTAGATTTATGCGTGCTTTGTTTTATTTTGAATTGTATAATTTTTATGGAGCATTGCCTTTGTATGATGAAACGGTTGATTTGAGTAAGGACTATAATACGATGAAGAAAGCCAGAAGTTCCAAGGAAGCTGTGTTGGAGTTTATTTTGGACGATTTGAATTTTGCTATTACTCATAATTTGCCTGTACACTGGGAGGCTGCCGAATATGGACGCGCTACATTAGGAGCTGCTTATGCTTTGCGCGGAAAGGTATATCTGTATATGAAGAATTATACTAAGGCTGCACAAGATTTTGAAGAGATTATTTTGGACAAGTCCGCTAAGGGATATAATTATTCTTTGTTCAACGATTACGCCAAATTGTTTACACCGGAAGGTGACCAAAGTGACGAAATGATTTTTGCTATTCAGAATTCAGGTGGTGTGGGGAAAGATTACGGTATGCCTATTGCGTTCTATATGGGAAACCGGGCAACCTATGGTAGTGACTGGGCCTCTGCACTCCCTTCTGCGATTTTGGTGGATATGTATGAATATAAAGATGGCCGTCCTTTTGATTGGGAAGAGGTGATTCCCGGTTTTACTACCAGTAATGAGGTGAAGGATAAGACCTATGTATGTACGTTGACTAAGGGCGGTGAGGCTATAGAAACATATCCCGAGAATAGAGATAAATTGCTTGCTATGTATGCACAGCGAGATCCGCGAATGATGCAAACCGTCATTATGCCGTATACTACTTATGATGGTTGGGTAAATGAAGCTCCGAAAACGTGTGAATTTGTGATTGCCCGCAATGAAACTCCTAACGAAAAGAACGGATTTATCCGTGTGGGTACTAATCGAAGAGAGTCTTATATTTTCAGAAAGTTTGTTCCTGTAGGAAACATGAATGGTGCAATTAATAATAGAGAAGATACGCCTATTAATTTCCCATTGATTCGTTTGGCAGATGTCTATCTGATGTATGCAGAATGCAAGAATGAGTTAGATGATCAGACTACTGCTGTGGAATATATTAATAAGGTTCGCCAGCGGCCATCTACCGATATGCCGGGTATTAATAGTGGAAAGGAATGGTTGAAGGCCACTACAAAAGCTGAAGTGTTTGAGCGCATCAAACATGAAAGAGCTGTTGAACTGATAGCCGAAGGGCATCGCTGGTTCGATTTGCGTCGTTGGAATATAGCAAAGGACGTACTTCCTGGTGATGTATACGGGGCAACTGGTCAGAGAATGATGACTCGTACCTTTAACGACAGAGATATGTTATGGCCCGTACCTGGTGTGGAAATAGAGAGAAACCCGGATTTGAAACCGAATAATCCGGGTTGGGATTAATAATCTAATAAGCTATATTCTTTCTGAACGAATAGAAGAATCTGTGGGCATTTAAATCTATGTATGCAGATTCTTCTTTTCGTTGAGAATAATGTTAGTGATTTGATGGATTGTTTTTTTGATAGAGTAGAATAAAACATCATGAAAAATATTATAGGATTTTTGATGGGGTTAAATATATTGTGGGGTTGTACATCGGTGCAAGATGAAACATCAGTCTTGAGATTTGGTATCTTTGCTGATGTACAATATGCGGATTGTCCTTCGGAGAATATGCGATTTTATAGGGAAGCATTACGAAAACTTGATACCTGTATAAATTATTTCAATAAGGAGAATGTACAGTTTTCTATCAATTTGGGTGACATAATTGATAGAAGAAATCGTGATCTGGATACAATAAAATCATATTTATGTCGTTTGGATAATAAAATCTATCACCTTACGGGTAATCACGACTATAAAGAAGTGGTTAACAACTCTATGCTTTATCGTCAATTAGGTATGCCTTCTGAGTATTACTGGTTTAAGAAAGGAAATTGGGTTTTCATTATGCTGAATACCAATGAGATTGCCGCTTATGCCAATGTTGCAGGGACTGAGAAAGAACAAGAGTTAGCCGAAATGCTGGATAAAATAAAACAGGAAGGTGGAAAGCAAGGTTATCGGTGGAATGGTGGTATCAGTCAGAAGCAGATGGAATGGTTGGATAATTTATTGGCAGACTGTGAGAAGCATAAGCACAATGTACTGGTGTTTTCACACCATCCTTTTTATCCGTTTAGTGAGTTTACAGCTTTGAATAATGTGGAAATATTGGAGACTATATCCCGCTATTCGTGTGTAAAGGCTGTTATTTCAGGACATCATCATGCAGGGGCATTTGGTTACTATAAGGGTATCCCTATGATTACGCAAGAGGGTATGATTGAAACAGAGATACAGAATGCCTATTCCATCGTAGAGATAACTAAAGATTCTATTTTGATGAAAGGCTATGGAAGAGTTCCGACTCGTTCGTTTAAGTATTCTGATGGCTTGTAATATCCCTATTTACATTCAGAATAATTATAGTTGTCGGGTTTAAACCTTTGCCATTGCTTGATATGTTTGTTGTTGCATTTATGGAAATCAACATAAGTAGGGCAGTGTGTCAAAACTCACCACAGATTACCCGGATTATCACAGATTATTCTTTAAAACCTTACCAATCAATCTGATTAATCTGCGACAATCCGGGTAATCTGTGGTGAAAATCAATTATGACACATCCTCATCCTCGGTCGTATGGTTATTTACTTTTCGATATAATCCCCGTTCTTCCTGATGAGTTCGATGAGCTTTTCCACAGCTTCCTCTTCGGGAATATTCTTTTCAATACATTCCTTCTTTTTATACAGGCTGATTTTGTTCCGTCCGGCACCTACATACCCGTAATCGGCATCCGCCATTTCGCCGGGACCGTTGACGATGCAGCCCATGATGCCGATTTTAAGCCCTTTCAGGTGCGATGTCGCTTGTTTGATGCGGGCAATGGTGCTCTCAAGGTCGTAGAGGGTGCGGCCGCAACCCGGGCAAGAGATATATTCGGTCTTGCTGGTACGGATACGTCCGGCTTGTAGGATGCCGAACGCCGTTGCGTCGACAGTGCTGTCGGCGATTGCTTTGTCCGCTTTCTGCCCGCTTTGGTTGAAAAGGAAGATGCCGTCGCAAAGGCCGTCGATGATGAGTGCACCCATATCGGCTGCCGACTTGATTTGCAGGTTTTCCGTTTCCGTCTCGGCATAATGCTGGAAGAAGACAAGCGGATTCTTCAATCCTTCGTTCATCAGCTGGTGTGCCAGGGCACGGTACTCGCCCAGCCGGTTGGGATGGTTGCTTTGGGCGATGAGCACGATTTCCGGATGGTATTTCAGGCCCGCAATCACCTCGTCATTCAGCCCCATATAGGTGATGAACAGGAACTTCAACGGTGCATTGCATCCGCTGACGAACGGCAGTTGCTCTGCCTTGAAGACGGGCCATGTACCGGCTTGCCCTGTCCAAAGGTCGGCATCGATGATGTATTGCACGCCTTCGGCAGAAGGGTTGGGCAACTGTCGGCCCACGTATACGTAGTCGGGCATGAACTGCGGATTGAAATCCGTGTTGCCGTCCAGACGTGCGGCGATGACTACGGGGAGGTTGTCACCGCCTATGTTGCTCACCGCCGTCGTGTCTCTGCGCTCGGGCGACAGGTAATGGAACCCGTCTGCCATCGCGCCCGGTATGTAGGGATGGTTAGTGCGTTGTACGATATAGTCCACCAACTTACCGGCAACGGGAATTTCCGCTTCGGGAGCTTCGCTCAGTGACACACGGATGGTGTCGCCCAACCCGTCTGCCAGCAACGCGCCTATGCCCAGGGCCGACTTGATGCGTCCGTCTTCGCCGTCACCGGCTTCCGTCACGCCGAGGTGCAGGGGGAAGTGCATTCCCTCTTTTTCCATGACGTGGGCAAGCAGGCGTACGGTTTTCACCATGACCACCGTGTTGGACGCCTTGATGGAAATAACCACGTCCATGAACTGTTCCGCAACACAGATTCGCAGGAACTCCATGCACGATTCCACCATCCCTTCGGGAGTATCGCCATAGCGCGACATGATGCGGTCGGACAGCGACCCGTGGTTCACGCCGATGCGGATGGCGGTGTGGTTGGCTTTGCAGATGTCCAGGAACGGGACGAAGCGGTCACGTATTTTCCGGAGCTCCTGTGCATACTCTTCGTCGGTATACTCCAGATGCTTGAAGGTACGTGCCGAGTCTACGTAGTTTCCCGGGTTGATGCGGACTTTCTCCGCATACTGTGCCGCCACGTCGGCCACTTTCGGATTGAAATGCACATCGGCCACCAGCGGCACCATATAACCGTCCCGGCGCAAGGCGGCGTTGATGTTCATCAGGTTCTCTGCTTCCTTGACGCCCTGAGTGGTGAGGCGTACATATTCTCCTCCGGCATCCACAATACGTTTGGCCTGCGCCACGCACGCATCGGTGTCTTGCGTGGCAGTGTTGGTCATGCTTTGTATGCGGATAGGGTTGGAGCCGCCCATAGGAGTGGCTCCGATATTCACTTCAGATGTTTCCCGTCGGGAATAATTGAATATATCCACGGTAATAAATTAAGAATTAAGAATTATGAATGAAGAATGAAGAGTGAAGAATGAAGAATTAGGCTGCGCTATGACGCCGCAAGGAAATTCTTCATTCTTCATTATTAATTCTTTATTATTAATTGGCCTTGTATTCGTACTTGATTTCTTTCAGCTCTTCGTTAGCTTTCACGATTTTCTTCTTCAGCCCCTCTTTGTAGGCGGCGAATGCGTTCGCCAGTTCACTGTCGCTCAATGCGAGCATTTGCACGGCAAGGATGGCGGCGTTCATCGCTCCGTTGATGGCTACGGTAGCTACGGGGATGCCCGGCGGCATCTGGATGATGGAGTAAAGCGCGTCTACGCCATCGAGCACGGAACCCTTGATGGGGACACCGATTACGGGCAGCGTCGTGTTGGCGGCAATGACTCCGGGCAGGGCGGCAGCCATACCGGCTGCGGCGATAATCACTTTAATACCGCGCTGACGGGCGCCTTTGGCAAATTCTTCCACCGCTTCCGGTGTGCGGTGTGCGGATAGTGCGTTCATTTCGAACGGCACGTGCAAGTCGTTGAGCAACTGTGCCGCCTTTTCCATGACTGGAAGGTCGGACGTACTGCCCATGATGATACTGACAATAGGAGACATCGTTTTTTAGTTCTTTAGTGATTAGTTCTATAGTGATTGGTTGATAAGCGTCTTGTATGCTTCCGCATCCAGCAGTCTGTCGAAGTCTGCGTCGGCAGCGGGTTTGATTTTGATGAGCCAGCCTTCGCCGTACGGGTCTTTGTTGACCAGCTCGGGCTGCTCTTCCAACGTATCGTTTTGTTCCAATACTTCTCCGGCAACGGGCAAGAAGAGGTCGGAAATGGTTTTTACTACTTCAATCGTACCGAATACATCTTCGGCGGCCAATGTCTCGCCTACGGTCGGGATGTCGACAAACACAATGTCTCCCAGTTGTTCCTGGGCGTAATCGGTGATTCCTACATAAGCTACATCGCCTTCCAGACGAATCCATTCATGCTCTTTCGTGTACTTTACATCATTGGGAAAATTCATAATCGTTAGTTTTAAGAGTTACTATTTAAAATAAGAATATGCTGAACAATCGGAACACTAATTTGCTGAGTGGGTGCAACACCAGCAGGGAACATACCAGCCCTACGGCGAATCCACCCATTACCTCGCCGAGCGTGTGATGTTGCAGGATAATCCGTGCCGTACCCAATACGCCTGCAATCAGGATGAATATGCAGAGCCAGCCCACCGGGTTGTATCCGAACAGGGCACTGAAGGCGACCAGCCCGCCTATGATGGCACCGGCTCCCGCCATGTGTTCGCTGAGTTTCCATTTCAGGTTGACAATCACGCAGATAATCATCATGATGAGGGCGGCAAGGATGATGCCCGTCATGTACCAGGGGATATTCAGCCGGTGCATCATGAGCAGGCAGAATACGTACGAGGTGATGGTCAGGATGAAAGGTGTGTATCTTCGTTTGCGTTCCGTCAGGTCTTCCGGGCTGAACCCGTTGATTTTGCGGAAGAGGAAGATGGTCAGTGTGGGCATGAGGATGGTGAAACAGTATACCACTCCCAGCACAATCAGCTTGTACTGCAGGGGCATAATCCGCAGATAGGAGAATACGAACAGAATCAGGAACGCCACAAAGGGAATGGAAAACGGCGTGAATATCACCGAAATCACTTTGGCCGCCCTGACGAGGGTCTTTTCCGCTATAAGATGTTGTTCTGTTGTCATTTCGTTGTTCTTGTATGGTCCGGTCACTCTAACTTTTTCGTCGTTCAATCTTTCCGTCAGTTCCCTACTTCCTCAGCCTTGCTACCGGGATATTCAGTTGCTGGCGGTATTTGGCTACGGTGCGGCGGGCAATCGGATATCCTTTCTCTTTCAGGATTTCGGTCAGTTCGTCGTCCGTATAAGGTTTTTTCTTGTCTTCGCCGTCGATGCACTCCTTGAGTATCTTCCGTATTTCGCGGACGGACAGCTCCTCGCCGTCTTCCGTGACATAGCCGTCGCTGAAGAAGAACTTCAGCGGATAGATGCCGTAGTTGGTCTGCACGTATTTGCTGTTGCTGACGCGGGAGACGGTCGAGATGTCAAGACCCGTACGTTCGGCAACGTCCTTCAGTATCATGGGGCGGAGCAACGACTCGTCGCCGTCGAGGAAGAACGGGCGTTGCAGGTCGATGATGGCCTGCATGGTGGTCGTCAGGGTGTTCTGCCGCTGTTTGACGGCGTCGATGAATCCTTGGGCTGCGTCCATTTTCTGCTTCAGGAACATCATGGCCTCTTTGGATTCCTTGGATTGGTTCGCTCTGTTTCTGGTGTGTTCCTCTACCATTTCGGTGAAGTCGCGGCTCATGCGCAGTTCCGGCACGTTCCGGTTGTTGAGCGACAGGTGTACGGTGCCGTCGTCGTAGGTGTCGACAATGAAATCCGGTATGATTTGTTGCAGGTTCTTGCCGATGGCTTCGCCCAGTGATGCGCCCGGGCGTGGATTCAGTTTGCAGATTTCTTTGATGGCTTGCTGAAAGAGCTCCTCTTTCAGTCCCAGTTTCTGCTGTATCTTGTCCCAATGTTTGCGGGTAAATTCCTCGTAACATTCGGAGATGATTGCTTCTTCGACGGCGAGCAGCGTGTTGGGTGCTGAGGGCTGTTGCTCCATCTTGCGGCGTATCTGGATGAGCAGGCATTCTTGCAGGTTGCGGGCTCCCAGTCCGGCGGGGTCGAAATCCTGGATGATTCTCAATGCTTCCTCCAGTTCTCCGGTGGTTGTCTCGATGCCGGCATAGATGGCCAGTTCGTCGTTGATGCTCTCCATCGACTTGCGCAGCAGCCCGTCGTCGTCCAACGAGCCGATAAGGTATTCGGCCAGTTCGCGCTGGTGCTCGGTGAGGTTGCGTTCGCCCAACTGCTCTTTCAGGGTTTCGTAGAAAGAAGTGGTGTCGGAGAACGGAATCTCTTCGGCTTGCTCTCCTTTGCTCCGGTTGTTCTCCTGCAATTTGTAGTCGGGGATGTCGTCCTCGTTGAGGTAGTCGCTTAGTGAATCATAGTCGGTGTCTCCGCCGTCTTCCGCTTTGGAGCCTGCATCGGGTGTGTCGGGATATTCGTCGCCGGTGCCCTCTTCTTTGCCTTCTTCCAGCGCAGGGTTTTCCAGCAGTTCGGCGCGTACGCGGTCTTCCAGTTCCACTGCCGGAAGTTCCAGCAGTTTCACAACCAGAATCTGTTGTGGCGACAGCGTCTGTATCTGCTGTTGCGCTTGGGTCTGTATCTGTCGGGAGCCTTGTGCCATACCTTACATTGTTTACTCGCTGCAAAGATAACTCTTATCTTCGCACTTTTTGCAAAAATAGTGAATAGTTCGGGAACATGAAATCTTCTGTGAATATTTCTGTTTCTTCCTATATTCTGAAATCGCTGAGAATTGCTTATTTCCATGCAAAGTAGGAGACGGTCGAAAAGGACGAAATGGAAATCTGTATCTTGCAGGATTTTGGTGAGATATAAAAATGTGTACAAATGAAATAGAACGAATTTTTACTGAAAAAGACGGATAAATACATCTTTTTACTTTTCATAAACTGCTTTTTTCGTTCCGATTCCTATGTTTTGAGTCATATTGAACTCACATTAAACTATATAAATGTATGTATTATGGTACGTTGATTTTTCTTTACATCTTTATTCCCTTCGTAACCGCCCCCTTTGTCCGGCACCGGGGAAGGCAGGGTTCCCCGGTGCCGAAGGCGGTGCTCCCCGGTGGGGAACGACCCGTTCCCCGGTGCCGGACAAAGGGGGCGGCTACGAGGGCTTCTGGACGGGGGTAGGAGAAAATCGTATCGGGATTTCTTGGATGAGAAAAAGTAATGACAAACAGAATGGCTGGACAGGAAAGAAAGTCATATAAAGAAATGTATTCTAAGTACTTTCCCCGGTTCGTAACGGTTGTTTTCTAATAAAGTTAAAATATGTTTTGTTTTTTTGGATTGCCATGATTGTAAGAATAGTAAAATGTTATCAATATGCAAAATAAAGTTCTGCCCATTTTTCGCAAGTTAGGGCGCTTCCTCATAGGAAGTTAACTTGATTGTCCGAATGAAGTTAACTGAGTGTGGTGGAATAAGTTAATAAATTGCAAGATAAGAAGTTAACATCCTGTATGGATGATGTTAACATCTTGCATAGGATAAGGTTCGCTTGTGTTTTTGCCGTTCCGTCATTGTGATATTTATCCATACGTAGCATAAATAAAGAGAGTTGATACCTTGCGGTTAGCTCTCTTTTCGTATCTTTGTGGGTAACTTCTAAAAAAACGAAACATTATGTTTGCAAAAGAAACGTATATAGAGCGCCGGGCGCAACTGAAGAAAAGCATCGGTTCGGGAGTGTTGCTCTTCTTGGGCAATGACGAACAAGGATTGCATTATGAGGACAACACTTTCCGCTATCGTCAGGATTCTACATTCCTGTATTATTTCGGTCTGTCGTTTGCCGGTTTGTCGGCGATTATCGACATCGACGAGGGTAAGGAAATCATATTCGGTGACGAACTGACCATCGACCACATCGTCTGGATGGGCACTCAGCCTACGCTGAGGGAGAAGAGCGAGCGTGTGGGCATAACGGACGTGATGCCTACAGCCGAAATCGTGGACTATCTGCACAAAGCGGTGCGTGGCGGGCGGACCGTGCACTACCTGCCCCCTTACCGTGCGGAGCATAAACTGAAGCTGATGGATTGGCTGGGCGTTCCGCCTGCCCGTCAGGAAGGGTCTGTCTCCTTCATCCGTGCGATTGTGGCGCAACGCAATTATAAGTCCGCCGAGGAGATAGCCGAAATCGAAAAGGCTTGTGACGTGACGGCCGATATGCACATCACCGCCATGAAGGTGCTTCGTCCGGGAATGTACGAATACGAAGTCGTGGCGGAGATGAACCGCGTGGCCGAATCCAATAATTGCGAGCTCTCTTTTGCCACGATTGCCACCGTCAACGGGCAGACCCTGCACAACCATTACCACGGCAACAAGGTGAAACCGGGAGATTTGTTCCTGATTGATGCCGGTGCGGAAGTGGAATCGGGCTATGCGGGCGATATGTCGTCCACCATTCCTGCCGACAAGACGTTTACTTCCCGCCAGCGCGCCGTTTATGAGATTCAGAACGCGATGCATCTGGAGTCTGTCAAGGCGCTCCGTCCGGGCATCCCCTATATGGACGTTTACGACCTTTCCGCCCGCGTCATGGTGGAGGGCATGAAGGCACTCGGCCTGATGAAAGGCAATGCCGAGGATGCCGTGCGCGAAGGTGCGCACGCCCTGTTCTATCCGCACGGGCTGGGGCACATGATGGGGCTGGATGTGCATGATATGGAGAACCTTGGCGAGAGGTGGGTAGGCTACAACGGTCAGCCCAAAAGCACGCAGTTCGGTCGCAAGAGCCAGCGCCTTGCCATACCGCTGGAGCCGGGCTTCGTACATACCGTTGAGCCGGGTATCTACTTCATTCCCGAACTGATAGACCTGTGGAAGGGAGAGAAGAAGTTCAAGGATTTCATCAATTATGATAAGGTGGAAGAGTTCCGCGACTTCGGCGGTATCCGCAACGAGGAAGATTACCTGATAACGGAAACCGGAGCGCGTCGCCTGGGTAAGAAGATTCCGCTGACGCCTGAAGAGGTGGAGGCGCTGAGATAACCTTTCTGCATACGGCTGACTGCCTGTATGTAGATTGTATGCTTAGGATGCGAAATTGGGCGGATTTTGCGGGGTGATGTTTTAAGTCAGTCCGCAAATTCCGCCCAATATACATTATTATAAAGTTTTTTATCAGAATCTCAAGGTGCTATGCGTGCAGTTCCAACACAAACCGTGTACCTTTTGTGTAACTGCTGTCCAACGTCAGGTTGCCATTCATTTTAGTGGCCATCAGTGAGCAGATAGGCAGTCCCAAACCGTCGCCTTGCGTCAGGTCCTTCACTTCGGTGAAAGGTTTGAACAGGTTGGCGCGCTGTTCTTCGGGGATGCCGCAACCGGTATCGCTGATAATGAACTGGTGGGTATGGGCGCCGCGCTTTTTGAAGTCCAGCCATATCTTTCCACCGGCGGGGGTGTATTCGGCGGCATTCTCCAATAAGTGCAGCAAGACGCGTTCCAAATGTTCCGGATTGATTTTTACGTTCAGTTTGGGGGCGTTGACGGTGAGGGTTACTTCTTCCTGCACCTTATTCCTTATCTTGTCCATGACGCTTTCGCAGAAAGTCGCGACATTCTTTTCTTGCACTTCGTAGGGCTCCGACAGGCTGTTCTCCAATTCGGACAACTCTTGGATATGTCCGGAGAAGATGCGCAATGCCTGTACCCCGGCCAGTTGGGGGTCGAGCGTATCCAGCGTAGGCTCCATTTGAGCGGAGATGTTTTGGATGAATTTGGTCTTCAGCTCGTTGTGCTCATTGGCGATGTTGATTGCTTTCTTTTGTTTGCGCGTCAGCAGGATGAAACGTAATAGGACGACGGCCCCTATCACTAATGCCGCTGCCAGGACGGCTGCCAATAGGCAAAGGCCGATGATGATATATCGTTTGGCGGAAAGCGAATCGTCTTTCTCCTGGATGGTGGCCAGGCTTTCATCGTATTTCTTTTTCAAGATATTCAGTTCGTCTTGTGCGGTAAGTGCCTTGACCGAATCTGTCCAAATGATGTACTTGTCGTAGGTGCGTGCCACCAATCCTGCATTGTTGGCTTTGCGGGCAATGCCGATGAGAGTCTTGTAGCATTCGTCTACTTTGGCGTAGTTCTTCTGCTGTTTGTATTGCTCTATCAGTTTCTTGAAAGCCGCATCTCCCTGCGTGTTCATGCCGAATGTATAATAATAACTGGCTTGCGTGTACAGGAAATCATTGTTTAAAGAGTCGTTCTTGGCTGTCTTGGCGGTTTCCTCCAGCTTGTTCAGCTGCTCTTTGGCGCGGGCAGGATTTTTGGTGTTGATGTACATTTGCAACCGCTCTTTGTTGATGCGGAAACGCAGGTCGGGGAGCGCTTTCTGAAGTTTTTGCTCGCCGACTCCCACCAGTTGCTCGGTGCTGCGCAAAAGTTCAAACGCCTCTTTATAATAGTTCTCGCGGTGGTAAAGGGCGCTGGCATTGACGCCGCATTCGACCGCTTGCGCATATTTCTCTTGCGAGGCAAACGAGTTGTAGGCTTGAAGGAAAAGGTAGCGGGCTTTGATATACTCTTTTTTTTCCAGACTTTCTTGCGCTTGTTTCATCAGTTCATCGGCGCGGTTTTGTGCATAAGTTTGAGCACACAGGCAGAAAAATGCCACAAAAAGCATTGTAACGATTCGTTTCATTATGGATTGTTTGTTTTTGCAGACAAAGTTAGGATTTTCTTCGCTATGTTGTATGCGAAAATTGAAAAAGCTTATTGTCAGTATTTGAAACTACTGCCGCCAAGGAACTCTCGGAGCAGGGATGTCGGTGGTATTTCCTTGTCTTGCACCGGGGTGAAGTATTTGATGAATTTCATCAGCCGGTAGGCTTCGGCATATTCCGGGCAGTTGCGCGGCACACCGGTAAGTATGGGCTCTGCGTGGCGGCGCAGTACGGCAAATTCGAACAGCAAGGCGGAGTTGAACATGACATCGGCGTTTTCTTGATAGGGGAATATCCATTTGTCTTCACCCGCACGTACGCTGGGCCAGCGCGAAATGGTCTCTTGCGCCGAATAGCCCCGGTAGTTGTAGTCGCGGATGATGCGGCGTAGCAGCCGGTTGTCTGTTGTGGGAATCCAGTTGTGGTCGTCCAGCGAGATGGTGGTCAGGGCTGATACGTAAATCTTGTATTTGCTTTCGGCGGGTATCTGCGGGGTGAGTTCCGGGTTCAGGGCATGGATGCCTTCCAATATAAGAATGGTGTGGTCGTCGATGCGTAGTCTGTCTCCCTTGAACTCCTTTTTGCCTGTGGTGAAGTTGAATCGGGGCAGCTCCACCTCTTCTCCCCGCAACAATGCTTGCAGTTGGTTGTTGAAGAGTTCGAGGTCGAGGGCGTAGAGAGACTCGTAGTCGTAGTTGCCGTTTTCGTCGAGCGGGGTGTTTTCGCGGTCTACAAAGTAGTTGTCCAGCGAGATGGGGTAAGGGCGCAGTCCGTTGGTCATCAGTTGTACCGAGAGCCGCTTGCTGAAGGTCGTTTTCCCGGATGAAGAGGGGCCGGAGATTAGCACGAGCTTTACGCGGTTGCCGTTTTCTCCCCGATGGTAGATGTCATCGGCTATCTGGGCAATCTTTTTTTCTTGCAGGGCTTCAGCTACGTTAATCAGGTCGGTGGCGTGTCCTTCTTCGCAGGCAAGGTTGAAGTCGCCTGCATTGCTCAGTCCCATGATATAGTTCCAGCGCAGGTGTTCCTTGAACACATCAAGCATCTTTTCCTGTTTCACCACCTCCTCCAGTACGTTCGGGTTCTCTTTGTTGGGGATGCGCAGCAGCAGGCCGTCGTAATACTTCACGATGTCGAACAGTTTGATGAAGCCGGTACTGGGCAGCAAGTTGCCGTAATAGTAGTCCACGGTATCTCCCAACGTATAATAATAGGTATATATGGAACCGGATGTTTCCAGCAGTTTGACTTTGTCGTTCATTCCCCGTTCGCTGAACACCCGTACGGCTTCGGCGGTATGGCATTCGGTACGGCGGAACGGAATATCTTCGGCAATGATTTCCTGCATCCGTTTCTTGATTGCCGCCACGTCTTCCAGTTCGATGGGGCGTCCGATGTGGAGGTTACAGAAGTAGCCTTTGGAGACAGGGTGTTCCACAAAGAGTTTCCCCTTCGGAAACAGTTCGCTGATGGCTTTATATAGGATAAAGCAAAGCGAGCGGACGTATGTGCGCATACCCGAAGAATCCCGTACGTCCAGAAACTCCACATCTTTATTATTATATACCCGGAAATTCAGCCCTTCGGAGCGGTTGTTCACTTTCGCGCTGACCACCTGATAGGGAAAATTAAGATTAAAACCGTAATAAATATCCAAAAGTGAGCTTCCTATAGGGAATGTTTTAGAAATATTGTTATTTTTGCAACAAATTTGTAATGTGTGTTCCATACTGTCTTGCTTTTAATTAGGTTGATACGTTAAATATAGGACATTATAACACACGAAAGAATGAAACACCTTAAATAATTCGAGATGGAATATTCTTTTTATGATTTTTTAAAGCTGTTAGGCTCGTTAGCCCTGTTTTTGTATGGAATGAAGATTATGAGCGAAGGGCTTCAGAAATTTGCTGGCGACAGGTTGCGGACGATTCTGACTGCAATGACCACCAACAGAGTGACCGGCGTGCTGACCGGTATTCTGATTACCGCCCTTATCCAGTCTTCTTCGGCAACCACGGTGATGGTGGTGAGTTTTGTTAACGCAGGATTGCTTACCCTCTCGCAGTCCATCGGAGTGATTATGGGAGCCAATGTAGGTACTACGGTGACTGCATGGCTGATATCAGTCTTTGGATTTAAAGTCGACATTGCGGCTTTTGCGCTTCCCCTGCTGGCCATAGGCGTTCCGTTGCTCTTCTCCCAAAAGAGTTCCCGGAAGTCGGTCGGCGAGTTTATCTTCGGTTTTTCATTCCTCTTCATGGGGCTTTCCTATTTGCAGACTTATTCGCCCGATTTGGGCAAGAACCCGGAAATGCTTGCTTTCGTGCAGGAGTGGACCGACCTTGGTTTCCTCTCCATCATCATATTCGTGCTGGTGGGTGCGGTGCTTACGATGATTGTGCAGGCATCGGCGGCAACGATGGCTATCACGCTTATCATGTGTGCCAACGGATGGATAAGCTTCGAGCTGGGGGCGGCGCTTGCCATGGGGCAGAACATCGGTACGACCATTACCGCCAACCTGGCGGCACTGACCGGTAACACACAGGCGCGGCGGGCGGCACTGGCCCACTTGCTGTTCAATGTGTTCGGCGTCATCGTAGTGCTTATCGTCTTCCATCCTTTCATCCGTTGCGTCTCGTGGTTTGTGACGGACGTGATGCACCAGTCCGATCCTGCCACGCGCGTGGCTTTTGAACTGTCGGCATTCCATACGGCATTCAATGTGTTCAACGTATTGCTGCTCATTTGGTTCGTGAATGCCATCGAGCGGATTGTATGTGTGCTGCTGCCGCTGAAGGATTCCGACGAAGAATACCGCCTGCGCTTTATCTCCCGCGGACTGCTCTCTACGGCGGAACTCTCCATCCTGGAGGCGCGCAAGGAGATTCACCTGTTTGCCGAACGTACGCACCGTATGTTCGGGATGGTGAAAGACCTGCTGCACACCGAGAAGGACGATGATTTCAACAAGTTGTTCAGTCGCATAGAGAAGTACGAGAATATCAGCGATAGCATGGAACTGGAGATTGCCAATTATCTGAACCAGGTGTCCGAGGGGCGTTTGAGCTCGGAAAGTAAGTTGCAGATACGCGCCATGCTCCGCGAGGTGACGGAGATAGAGAGCATCGGCGACAGTTGCTACAACCTGGCGCGCACCATCAATCGGAAGCGGCAGACCAATCAGGACTTCACGGAGAAGCAGTACGACCACGTGCATTTCATGATGAAGCTGACGGACGATGCCTTGGCGCAGATGATTAAGGTGGTGGAACGTCCGGAGAACCAGGTTATCGATGTGAACAAGTCGTTCAATATCGAGAACGAGATAAACAACTACCGCAACCAGTTGAAGAACCAGAACATTCTGGACGTGAACAACAAGGAATACGACTACCAGATGGGTGTCTACTACATGGATATCATCGGGGAATGCGAGAAACTGGGCGACTATGTGGTGAACGTAGTGGAAGCCAGCAGCGATATAAAAGAAAAGAAAGCGTCCTAAGACGCTTCCTCATACTTTTCAAACTCATCTTTGCCCACTCCGCACAGGGGGCAAACCCAATCATCGGGAATCTCTTCAAAAGGGGTTCCCGCTTCTATTCCGCTCTCAGGGTCTCCCACTTCGGGGTTGTAGATGTAACCGCAAACGGTGCAAATGTACTTGTCCATAATTCTCTCTTTTTTTAAAGTTCTTTCCTTTATAACAACCGGAACTTTCCGAATGTTTGCCGCACGGGCGGAAAAGTTTTCCGCTTCGTTCGGCATTTCCAGCTATTTTCCGTACTTTTGTCACTCAATTTAAATCGAATGATTTGCATGACTGCAACGAAGGATGATTTCTATCACGCCGGGCTTACTGACGATGAGGTGCGGAAGAGCCGCGCCGAGCACGGCGTAAACCTGCTGACGCCGCCAAAGCGTCCGTCTTTGTGGAAACTCTATTGGGAAAAGTTCGAAGACCCCGTAGTAAGGGTGCTGCTGGTCGCCGCCCTCTTTTCTCTGATTATTTCCATCGTAGAGAACGAATATGCCGAGACAATCGGCATCATAGCCGCTATCTTGTTGGCAACCGGCATCGGATTCTTCTTTGAATACGATGCCAACCGGAAGTTCGACCTGCTGAATGCAGTGAACGAAGAGACCCTTGTGAAGGTGGTCCGCAACGGACGTGTCCGGGAAATCCCCCGTCGGGAGGTGGTGGTAGGCGATACGGTCATCCTGGAAACCGGCGAGGAAATTCCCGCCGACGGCGAACTGCTGGAGGCCGTCTCCCTGCAAGTGAACGAATCGAACCTGACGGGCGAGCCGGTGACGGGGAAAACCGTCGTGGCTGCCGACTTCGACGAGGATGCCACCTATGCTTCCAACCGCGTGTTGCGCGGGACGACCGTGGTCGACGGGCACGGAACGATGCGCGTCACGGCGGTGGGCGACGCCACGGAGATTGGAAAAGTGGCGCGCCAAAGCACGGAACAGACTACCGAGCCTACTCCGCTGAATATCCAGCTGGCAAAACTTGCTAAGCTCGTAGGAAAAATCGGTTTCTCGGCAGCAAGTCTGGCGTTCGTCATCTTCTTCGTGAAAGACGTGGTGATGGTCTACGACTTCTCCTCGTTCCATACTTTCGGACAATGGCTGCCTGCCCTGAAAGCCACCTTGCAATATTTCATGATGGCGGTGACGCTGATTGTCGTCGCCGTACCTGAAGGACTGCCCATGAGCGTGACGCTCAGCCTGGCACTGAATATGCGCCGGATGCTCTCTACCAACAACCTGGTTCGCAAGATGCACGCCTGCGAAACGATGGGCGCGATAACCGTCATCTGCACGGACAAGACCGGCACGCTGACGCAAAACCTGATGCAGGTGCATGAGCCGGACTTCTACGGGCTGAAGAACGGGCGCGAACTCGGGGAAGACGACCTGAGCAAGCTGGTGGCGGAGGGCATCAGCGTCAATTCCACCGCTTTCCTCGAAGAAACGGCTCCGGGCGAGAAGCCCAAAGGCGTGGGAAACCCTACCGAAGTGGCATTGTTGCTGTGGCTCGACAGTCAAGGACGCGACTATCTGGCACTGCGGGATGCAGCCGGCGTGATAGACCAGTTGACCTTCTCCACGGAACGCAAGTTCATGGCGACCCTCGTGCAGTCTCCGCTGATGGGCAAGAAGGTACTCTATGTGAAGGGAGCTCCCGAAATCGTCTTGGGTATGTGCAAGGATGTGCTTCTGGATGGCGGTCGGGTGGATGCGACGGAATACCGCGCCACGGTGGAAGCCCGGTTGCAAAGCTACCAGCATATAGCGATGCGCACCCTCGGCTTCGCCTATAAAATAATAGACGACGAAGCGTTGCCGGTCGGCAATGATTCTTCATTCTCCATTCTTCATTCTTCATTCCTGGAGGGTCTTTCTTTCCTGGGCGTTGTGGCCATCAGCGACCCCGTGCGTCCGGATGTTCCGGCGGCGGTGGCGAAATGCCAGTCGGCAGGCATCGGCATCAAGATAGTGACGGGCGACACGCCGGGAACGGCCACCGAGATAGCCCGGCAAATCGGCTTGTGGAAACCGGAAGACACGGAACGCAACCGCATCACGGGTGCCGACTTCGCGGCGCTTACGGACGAGGAAGCGCTCGAACGGGTGTCGGACCTGAAAATTATGTCGCGTGCCCGTCCCACCGACAAGCAACGCCTCGTGCAGCTGCTGCAACGGAAAGGCGCGGTAGTCGCCGTGACGGGCGACGGCACCAACGATGCCCCGGCGCTGAACCATGCGCAAGTGGGGCTTTCCATGGGAACAGGCACGTCCGTCGCCAAAGAAGCGAGCGACATCACCCTACTGGACGACTCTTTCAACAGCATCGGCACTGCCGTGATGTGGGGACGTTCGCTGTACAAGAACATACAACGCTTCATTGTATTCCAGCTGACTATCAACCTCGTTGCACTGTTCATCGTGTTGCTTGGCTCGTTAGTGGGCACCGCATTGCCGCTGACCGTGACGCAGATGCTTTGGGTCAACCTGATTATGGACACATTCGCCGCTTTGGCACTGGCATCCATCCCGCCCAGTGAGAGCGTGATGAAGGAAAAGCCCCGTAAGAGCACCGATTTCATTATAACCAAGTCCATGCAAGGCTGTATCCTGGGCGTGGGCGCTGTGTTCCTCGCATTGCTGATGGGGATGCTGTTCTGGTTCAACAACGCGGAGGGCGGCATGACCGTGCGGCGTCTCACCGTTTTCTTCACGTTCTTCGTCATGCTGCAATTCTGGAACTTGTTCAATGCCCGTGTGTTTGGCACGTCCGATTCCGCTTTCCGGGGGCTTTCCAAGTCCTACGGCATGGAGCTGGTGGTGCTTGCCATTTTGGGCGGGCAGTTTGTCATCGTGCAGTTCGGCGGGGCTGTGTTCCGCACGGAACCGCTCGATTTCACCACCTGGATGGTTCTCATCGCCTCCACCTCTTTGGTGCTGTGGGTGGGCGAGGGTATCCGGTTTGTGCGACGTTTCATGCAAAAAAGACGCTTAATGTAAAAATAAGACAATGGAAAAAAAGAATATCAAGAACCTGATAGTCGATTTCGGCGGTGTGCTGATTGATTTGGACCGCCAACGTTGTTTAGAGAACTTCAAAGAATTGGGATTGGCGGACGCGGAGCGTATGCTCGACCTGTATCATCAGCAGGATTTCTTCCAACAATATGAGAAAGGACTGATTTCCAGCGCCGATTTCCGGGATGTGATACGCGGGAAGATAGGACGGGACGTGTCCGACGACCGGATTGACGCCGCGTGGAACAGTTTCCTGGTGGGCATACCGTCCTACAAACTGGACCTGCTGCTGGCATTGCGCAAGGATTATGTGGTGTACTTGCTGAGCAACACCAACGAAATCCATTGGAAGTGGTCGTGCCGCCACGCTTTTCCCTATAAGACGTTCCACGTAGAGGACTACTTCGAACATATTTACCTCTCGTACGAGATGAAAATGGCTAAACCCGATGCTGAAATCTTCCGGCAGGTGCTGGACGATGCCGTTTTGGACCCGGCAGAGACTTTCTTCATCGACGATTCGGAAGCGAATTGCGCGACCGCCCGCTCGTTGGGTATCTCTACCTACACCCCGAAGGCGGGCGAGGACTGGAGCCATCTGTTCCGATAACCTTACCTTATATAATAGTAGTATGCAGCTATACACCGGAACATCAGACAAAGACCTCTTGCCCAGCGTAGCCACCATCGGCTTCTTCGACGGGGTGCATCGCGGACACCGCTTCCTGCTCGGGCAGGTGTGTCGGGCTGCGGCTGCGCGCGGACTTGCCGCGTCGGTGATTACGTTTCCGGTACATCCCCGCAAGGTGATGCAACCCGGTTTCCAGCCCGAACTGCTCACCACCCGCGATGAGAAAGTCGCCCTGCTTGCCGATACCGCTGTGGACTATTGCATCATGCTCGACTTTACCCCCGACCTTGCCCGCCTGTCCGCCAAGCAGTTCATGGCTATCTTGAAGCGCGACTATCGGGTGGAGGCTCTGGTGATAGGCTACGACCACCGCTTCGGGCATAACCGTAGCGAGGGATTCGATGATTACGTGCGTTATGGGCGGGAATTGGGCGTTGAGGTGATACCGGCGCAGGCATATTCCGCTGGTACGATGACGGTCAGTTCATCGGCCGTCCGCCGCCTTTTGCGGGAAGGTGATGTCGTCGGGGCGGAAACGTGCCTGGGGTATCCTTTCTTCCTGAACGGTACGGTGGTGAACGGCCATCGTATCGGGCGCAAGATAGGTTTTCCGACAGCCAATCTGTGTGTCGGCGACGCGGAAAAGCTGGTTCCGGCAGACGGTGTGTATGCCGTCCATGTTTTTCTCGGCGGACAGCAGTATGCCGGAATGCTGAGTATCGGCCGCCGCCCGACGGTGAACAATGGTTCGGACCGTAGCATCGAGGTGCATATCTTCCACTTCGACGCCGATGTCTACAACCAGCCGATGCGCCTCTCCTTTGTCCGCCGCACCCGTCCCGAACTGAAGTTCGACTCCCTCGAAGCGCTGGTGGCGCAACTTCATAAGGACGCGGAGGAAATCACGGCCATCCTTTCGTGACGTTGGCTTCCGTATTCCTTTTTTCGGTACTTTTTGCATATTTTTATTGAAAAACGTATCTTTTTTATCGTTTTACAATAAAAAACCACCGTTTTTCTTTGCCTTTTCAGAAAAAGCCCTTTTCTTTGCATATCGAAAAACGATAAATTCTTATTGAGAAACGAGATTCCTGAAAAGAAGAACGAATATTGATTATAAAAAAGTCTACGGTTATGAAAAGGGCATTTCTGAGTATTACATTGTTGGTGCTGTCACTCTCCATGGTGACGATGTTGTTCATGGGAGCGGTTGCTGCTGCCTGACGGGCTTGCGGGAAGATGTGTTGTTTTTAGGAAAAGAAACGAACAGCTAAAAAAGAGAAGAACGATGAAGACGGCAATTAAATTGGTTTTGATTTATTTTTTGATGCAGGTGCTGGCCGCTTTGCTGGTGGCGCCTTTCGCGATGCTTTATTCTTACGTGGCCGGTGGCACAATCTATCAGGCAAATAACTTAGCTTTGGCTCCGACCATGCTGGTCGGTTTTGTGGGCATGGGAGCCTACTTGTGGCGGAAGGGATACTTGAACGATGCCCGAAGGATATGGTCGCCGGTGTCGGCGGTTTATTTGGGTTGGAGTGCCGTTATCGGCCTTTCCACCATCTTTCTGATTGACTTTGTGATGAGCAGGCTCTCTTTCCTGCCCGACTGGATGGAAAACACGTTCGATGTGTTGCAATCGGGTTGGCTGGGCATTGCCTGCATTTCGGTGCTGGGACCTGTATTGGAAGAGATGCTGTTTCGCGGAGCGGTTACCAAAGTGCTGTTGCGGAAGTACAGTCCGGCAGAAGCGATTCTGTTTTCCGCGCTTATCTTCGGTGTTTTCCACATTAATCCGGTACAGGTGGTGGGCGCCACGTTGTCGGGTGTGTTGTTTGCCTGGCTTTATTATAAGACGGGCAGCCTTGTTCCTGGCATCTTGATACACATTCTGAACAATAGCCTGTCGGTATTCTTCAGTCTGCACTATCCGGACGTGGAGTACACGGCGGATTTGTTGGGCGAACCGGCTTATTGGATATGCCTGGCAGTGGCGGCGGTGTTGTTTGCCGTCTCGTACTGTGTGATGAATGCTTACCGTTTGCAGAAAACTGATACAACTTTCGATGTATGAAAAGAAGACTGAACATCCTTTGTGTGATTGTAGTGCTCGTGTTGGGCTATTCGGTCCTTGAGAGCGGTTACTATTTTATTGCAGGAGTGAGGGCCGGGGTGGAAGCCGGTATAGAGAATGACATCGCTATGGACAATCAGCAGAGTCTGCTCAATATGAAATATATCAGCCTGCTGCCTGAGCACCTTTTCCGGGTGGGTGAAAGCGGGCTTTTCCAAGATTCCGTCTACAATGAGAAGAGCGGCAGGTATGTGCCGGCTTCTTTCAACTCGATGATGGTCAGCGTCGATACGAAGGCCGCGGCATTAGAACAAGTCGTCTCCTCTTTGATGAGTTTTCTTCATATGGGCGTGTGCATATGGGCTATTGTACTTTTTGTCCGTTTGGTGATTTCCATCAATAAGTCCGATATTTTCAGCTGGAAAAACGTCCGCCGCCTGCGTTTGCTGGGGACGGCGCTGATTGTCAGCTTCTGCACGGCGTTCCTTCCGGCGTACCTTACCTTCAGGAGTGTTGGAGAAGTATTCGCAGTACGCGGTTATGAGCTGAATCTCTCGGACATGGTGAATGCCACTACCTTGGTATTGGGCATTTCCACTTTGATTGTAGCCGAAGTGTTTGCCATCGGGTTGAAGATGAAGGAGGAACAGGACCTGACGATTTAATGGAATTGAGAAGATGATTGTAGTAAACCTTGACATCATGATGGCCCGGAGGAAAATATCCTTGGGAGAGCTGGCTGAGAAAATAGATATCACGCCGGCCAATCTTTCTATTTTGAAGACTGGTAAGGCGAAAGCAGTCCGCTTCTCCACGCTGGAGGCAATCTGTCGGGTGCTGGAGTGCCAGCCGGGAGATATATTGGAGTACGTGGAGGAGGAAAAGTAGGGAAGGAGTTATCGAGGGTTAAAGAAGGAGTTATCGGGAGTTAAAGGGAGTTATCGGGAGTTATCGGCCGATAGTCTTGAAAATGATAAGTCGTACTATCGGCTTTTAACTCCTAACGGAGCGTAGCTGAGTGATAACTCCCTTTAACTCCCGATAACTCCTTCTTTAACCCTCAATAACTCCTTCCCCGGATAACTCCTTCCTCCCCAAAAGCATTACGCCTTTGCTTCCTTCGCCTTGAATGCCAGCGCGTACATCCGCATCTGCTTCACCATCGAGAGCAGTCCGTTGCTGCGCGTAGGCGACAAGTGTTCCTTCAGTCCTATCTTGTCGATGAAATAAAGGTCGGCATTCAGAATCTCGTCCGGTGTATGTCCGGAAAGCACTTTGATGAGGAGCGAGATAATCCCTTTCACGATGAGGGCGTCGCTTTCGGCTTGGAAGATTATTTTTCCGTCTGTCTCGTCGGCTTGCAGCCATACGCGGCTCTGGCAACCTTCAATCAGGTTCTGTTCTGTCTTGTATTGCTCGGCGAGCGGTTCTTGTTCGTTTCCTAAATCAATGAGAAGCTGGTAGCGGTCCATCCAATCATCGAAATCGTTGAACTCGGCGATTACTTCATCCTGTACTTCGTTGATACTCATAATGATTTATCTTTAGTGTTTATTTTTCTTTGTAGATAACTTCCATAACTGTCTGCCCCACCGCCTTCAGGGTGTTGCGGTCGATGCCGTCCATATCGTCCTTCAAGGTGTGCCAGTGCTCGTAGAATCCGGTCTCCTCGCTGTATTGGATGATGTCTATGGTGGGGATGCGTGCGTTCCGGTAGACGAAAAGATGGTCGTCCGTCACGGTATTTCCCTTCTCTTTTACGAAGTAGCGGCCGTATCCCAAGTTGTTGGCTGCGTTCCATACTTTCCGGTTGATGCTTTTGGCAAATTCTTCGGAATAACCCTCGTAGAAGAAAGTGGCGTCTTTGGCACCTACCATATCAAGCAGGATGCCGAAGCGTGCGTTGTATCCCTGCACATGAGGATGCTGTGCCCAATACTGTGCGCCCAGTGCCCAGTATTCTTCCTTGTGGTCGCCTGTGTAGGATTGGTGGGGACCATAGTCTTCGGCATCGACCAGTACGATGTCGATACCCAGTTCCGGTTGTTGTTTGTGGAGTTGGCGGGCTATCTCAAGCAATACACCCACGCCGCTCGCGCCGTCGTTGACACCGAGGATGGGAGAATGGTGGTTCTTCGCGTCAGGGTCGGCATCCGCCCACGGGCGGCTGTCCCAGTGTGAGAGGAGCACGATGCGCTTCCGTGTTTCGGGTTTGTAACTTCCGATGATGTTCCGGGCTTTCAGGAGTGTGCCATCGTAGGCGGTCAGCTCCACCTGCTGGTTGCAGACTGTGGCTCCGAACTGTTCCAATTTCTTGGCGAGATACTCCCCGCAGGCTCTGTGTGCAGCGGTGTTGGGTACACGGGGACCGAAGTCAGCCTGTGCCTTGACATACTGGTAAGCGCTGTCCGCATCGAATAGGGGGACGCTGACTGTATTCTCGGGACGTTTCTCCTCGCTGTCCGTGCTACTTTTGCTTTTGTTGCTGCACGCCACCATGGCTATGAGCGACAACAGCAGGAGAGGGGTGATGGTGTAGTTCCGTTTCATTCTTGGTGGGTATTAAAACTTAGTTTCACTTCTTTCTTTTCGACCTCCAGCGTGACCTGTGCGCCGTTAATCAGCGGTACGTTCATCGTGACGTGTCCTACCGGAAAGCCGAAACAGACGGGATAGTCGTATTCCTCTACCAAATCGGCCAGTGCGGCATACAGGTCTTTGCCCAGCGAGTGGTTCTCCTCGTACTCGGTGAACTGCCCGATAATCAGTCCTGATAACTTCTCGAGCACACCGCCCAGCTTCAGGTTGTACATCATGCGTTCCACCGCGTGGGGGCGTTCGCCGATGTCTTCGATGAAGAGCACCGTGCCTGCTGCCGGAATGTCGTAGGGCGTACCGCGCAGTCCGTAAAAGACGGACAGGTTGCCGCCTCGCAGAATACCCGTACACTTGCCTTTTCGGTTGAGTTTATGGGAAGGACTGGTATAGCCGAACGTAGGAGTGGTCTGGAAGCAGTCGCCGAACAGGATGTCCTTCAGCGTCCGGGTGCAGAAGTCGTCGTCCGGCTCCACGGTGAGGTGCCGTGCCATCGGGGCGTGCAGTGAAGCGAATCCGTTCTGCTGCAACACGTTGTGCAGGGCGGTGATGTCGCTGAAGCCGATAAGCCATTTGGGGTGTTGGCGGAACTTGGTGAAATCGAGCTGCCCCACCAGATGCACGGCGCCGTATCCGCCCCGGCTGCAAAGGATGACTTTGGCCGTCTCGTCGTCCAAGGCTTCCTGTAGGTCTTTCAACCGCTGCCGGATGTTGCCTGCGTATGTGCCGTTCGTACTGCCCGCGTGTTTGGCGATGGTGACATCCAATCCCCACGATTGCAGCCGTTTCCTGGCTCCTTGCAGGAACGAGTTGTCGATTTTGCTGGAAGGGGAGAGGATGATTGCCCGGTCTCCCTCGTGTACGTATGGCGGAAAAATAAGACTGTCCATAATGTTATATCCTTCTGTATTCAGGGCAAAAGTACACAATTCGTCACAGAGGACACAGCGTTTCGCGGAGTTTTTTCACCAACCGTGCTACAGGTGTGCAGGATAGGTATTTTATGTGCTCCTTGTGCCAACCCTGACAGAATGATATACAACATAGAAAGAAAAAGCCGGTTGGCGTTCCTTTTTTCGACATTTTTTTCGATATTTGCTAAAAATCTAACGTTATGGAACCTATTCGGAATTTCAATCAGTTAACTTCCCATCTGAAAACCTTAAATAGCAGAAAGCGCATTGCCGTGGTTTGCGCCGATGATCCCAATACGGAGTATGCCATATCCCGTGCTTTGGAAGAAGGCATTGCGGAATTTCTGATGATTGGGGACTCGGCAGTCTTGGAGAAATATCCCACCCTGAAGAACTATCCCGACTATGTGCGGACACTGCACATCGAAGATAAAGATGAGGCGGCGCGCGAGGCGGTGCGTATCGTGCGCGAGGGTGGCGCGGACATCCTGATGAAAGGGATTATCAATACGGACAACCTGCTTCATGCCATCCTCGACAAGGAGAAAGGATTGTTGCCCAAGGGCAGGATACTGACGCATCTGGCGGTGATGCAGATTCCTACCTACGACAAGCTGCTGTTCTTTTCGGACGCTGCCGTCATCCCTCGTCCCACGTTGCAGCAGCGCATTGAGATGATATGGTATGCCATCCGTGCCTGCCGTCATTTCGGTATCATGCAACCGCGCATCTCGCTGATTCACTGCACGGAGAAGGTGAGTGCCAAGTTTCCCCATTCGTTGGACTACGTCAATATTGTGGAGCTTGCCGAGGCAGGCGAGTTCGGTGATGTCATCATCGACGGTCCGCTGGATGTGAAGACCTCCTGCGAAAAGACGAGCGGCGACATCAAAGGCATCGTCTCTCCCATCAACGGGGAAGCCGATGTGCTCATTTTCCCGAACATCGAGTCGGGCAACGCCTTCTACAAAGCCGTCTCCCTCTTCTCCCATGCCGATATGGCGGGACTGTTGCAAGGACCAGTCTGCCCCGTGGTACTGCCCTCGCGCAGCGACTCCGGTCTGTCCAAGTATTACAGCATCGCCATGGCGTGCCTTACCTGCTCAGGCGCGGCAGCGGCAGCAGGCGTCCAATCCGAAATCTGAATGCCGGAGTTATAAATCATAAATCTGAAATCATAAATCCAATGAACCTCCTCGTTGTCAACCCCGGATCCACTTCGACAAAGATTGCCGTATATGAGAACGATGTACCCCGTCTGGTACGCAACATTCGTCATACGGTAGACGAACTCTCCTCTTTTCCCCGCATCATCGACCAGTTCGAGTTTCGCAAGAATCTGGTGATGGCCGAGCTGGAAGCCAACCGTATACCTTTTGAGTTCGATGCCATCGTGGGGCGCGGCGGACTGCTGAAACCCATACCGGGTGGCGTGTACGAGGTGAACGACGCCATGCTGGACGACATCCTTCATGCCATGCGTACCCATGCCTGCAACTTGGGATGCCTCATAGCTTCCGAACTTGCTGCGTTGCTGCCCGGTTGCCGTGCTTTCATTGCCGACCCCGGTGTAGTGGACGAACTGGATGAGGTGGCGCGCGTCACGGGCTCTCCGCTGATGCCGCGTATCACCATCTGGCACGCACTGAACCAGCGTGCCATCGCCCGTCGCTATGCTGCCGGACAGCATACGCGTTACGAAGAACTCGACCTGATTGTCTGCCACTTGGGCGGCGGCATTTCCGTCGGTGTCCATCGCCACGGCAAGGCTGTCGACGTGAACAACGCACTCGATGGCGAAGGCCCTTTCTCACCGGAACGTGCGGGTACCCTTCCCGCCGGGCAGCTGATAGACCTTTGTTGCTCAGGCCGCTACACGAAAGACGAACTGAAGAAACGCATCTCCGGACGTGCCGGACTGACCGCCCATTTGGGTACGACCGATGTCCCCGCCATTGTCCGTCGGATAGAGGAGGGTGACGAACACGCCCGGCTGGTGCTGGATGCCATGATTTACCAGGTCGCCAAGAGCATCGGCGCCGCTTCCGTTGTGCTCTGCGGCAAGGTCGATGCCATCTTGCTGACGGGCGGTATGGCGCATTCCGACTACATCGTTTCCCGCTTGCAGGAACGTGTGTCGTTTCTCGCGCCGGTCCATGTCTATCCGGGCGAGGATGAAATGGAGGCGTTGGCGCTGAATGCGCTCGGAGCGCTGAAGGGGGAGCTGCCGATACAGGAATACAAGTAAGTTTTGTTCCGGCCAAATAGGGCTGTTCGGCCTGATCGAATAGAGTTGTTCGGCCTGACTGAATAGAGTTGTTCGGCCTGACTGAATAGAGTTATTCGGCCTGACTGAATAGAGTTATTCGGCCTGACTGAATAGAGTTATTCGGTTTGACCGAATAGAGTTGTTCGGTTTGGCCGAATAGCTTTGTTCGTGCCCGAAGAGTGGAGAAACGAGCCTAAATGGAAAAACCGTGATGGAAAAAGGGCTGTAATCAAAACTTTTTGGGTAAAAAGGCCGTTCAACAAAATTTTTCTCATATCTTTGCCGCTGTGTTAAGTTGATAAATTGATTAAGGTCGATTTTTGACTGTTCGGATCGGAAAGTATGGGGGTACTTTCCGATCCTTTTTTGTTGTCCGTTCTTATCTTCTCCTGATATACAAATCGGGCACGGGCTCCACGGAATGCACGGATTTCTTATTAATCCGTGTGCTCCGTGCCCTGAAAAGAAAACAGGAGGTATGTTCAAAACACACCTCCTGTCTTATAGAGTCACCGATAAGGGTTATTTCTCCTTTCGTTCCGGTCTTTCTCTCCGTTCCGGACGTTCTTGTCTTTCCGGTTTGGGAAGCAATACCTTGCGGGAAAGTTTGAACTTACCGGTCTTCGGGTCGATGTCGAGCAGTTTTACTTCAATCTCGTCGCCTTCCTTGATGCCGGCTTCTTCCACAGTCTCCAGACGTTTCCAGTCGATTTCGGAAATGTGGAGCAGACCGTCCTTGCCCGGCAGGAACTCTACGAACGCGCCGTAAGGCATGATGGAGCGAACCTTGCCTTTGTAGACTTCGCCTACTTCCGGTACGGCTACGATAGCCTTAATCATGCGCATGGCATCATCAATGCACTGCTTGTTGGTTCCGGCGATTTCAATTCGGCCCACGTTGTCAATCTCTTCAATCGTGATGGTAGCACCGGTCTCTTCCTGCATACCTTGGATAATCTTTCCGCCCGGGCCGATGACAGCACCGATAAATTCCTTAGGAATGGTCATGGTCTCAATGCGCGGAGCGTGCGGCTTCAGGTCTTCGCGAGGTTCTGCGATACATTCGGTGAGTTTGCTCAAGATGTATTCGCGACCCTCTTTAGCCTGCAACAGGGCTTTTTCGAGGATTTCGTACGACAGACCGTCTACCTTGATATCCATCTGAGTAGCGGTGATACCGTCTTTCGTACCGGTCACTTTGAAGTCCATATCGCCGAGGTGGTCCTCATCACCGAGGATATCGGACAATACGGCATATTTCTCTTCGCCTGCATTCTTAATCAATCCCATGGCGATACCGGATACGGGCTTCTTGATTTGTACGCCGGCATCCATCAGTGCCAGTGTTCCGGCACATACGGTAGCCATGGAAGAGGAACCGTTCGATTCGAGGATATCGGATACTACGCGCACTACGTACGGATAGTCGGCAGGAATCTGTCCTTTCAACGCACGCCATGCCAAGTGTCCGTGACCGATTTCGCGGCGGCCTACACCGCGCTGTGCTTTGGCTTCACCCGTAGAGAACGGGGGGAAGTTATAGTGCAGCAGGAAACGTTCTTTTCCATGTGTCAGCACGTCGTCGATAATCTTCTCGTCCAGTTTCGTACCCAACGTGACGGTAGACAGAGACTGTGTCTCGCCGCGTGTGAAGACAGCAGAACCGTGAGGGCCGGGCAGATAGCCGACTTCGCACCAGATGGGGCGGATTTCAGTCGTCTTACGTCCGTCGAGACGCTTGCCTTCGTCCAGGATGGAGCGGCGCATCGCCTCTTTCTCCACGTCGTGGTAGTAGCGGTCGATGAGGGGTGCTTTCTCTTCCAGTTCCTCTTCGCTGAACTGTGCCTTGAACTCTTCACGGATGGCATCGAAAGCGTCCATGCGTTCATGCTTGTTGTTGTTGCCCGAGGCGGCGATGGCATAAGCCTTGTCGTAGCAGGCATCGTGAACCGCTTTGCGAAGTTCTTCGTCGTTCACTTCGTGGCAGTATTCGCGTTTTACGGTAGAGCCGACTTCTTCTGCCAGTTCCATCTGTGCCTTGCACTGCACCTTGATGGCTTCGTGGGCGGCCTTCATGGCTTCCAGCAGGTCTCTTTCGGACACTTCGTCCATTTCGCCTTCCACCATCATGATGTTTTCGTAGGTAGCTCCTACCATCAAATCCATATCTGCCTTCTCCAGTTGCTCGAAGGTGGGGTTGATGACGAACTGGCCGTCGATACGTGCCACACGTACTTCGGAAATCGGTCCGTTGAAAGGAATATCTGAAACGGCGAGGGCGGTAGAAGCAGCCAATCCTGCCAGTGCGTCCGGCATATCAACGCCATCGGCCGAGAAGAGGATGATGTTTACATATACCTCTGCATGGAAGTTGTCGGGGAATAAGGGGCGGAGAGCACGGTCTACGAGGCGGCAGGTAAGGATTTCGTAATCAGAAGCACGGCCTTCGCGTTTGGTGAAACCTCCGGGGAAACGTCCGAAAGCGGAGAATTTTTCTTTGTACTCTACCTGTAACGGCATGAAATCTGTTCCGGGAACTGCGTCCTTGGCGGCACAAACAGTAGCCAAAAGCATGGTGTTGCCCATACGAAGCATTACAGAACCGTCTGCCTGTTTTGCCAGCTTTCCCGTCTCGAGCGTGATGGTTCTGCCATCAGGAAGCTCGATTGTCTTGACAATTGGGTTAATCATAAAAAATGTTTTATATCTAATTTTCTTTCAAAATTCCCGCAAAGATACATAATTTATTCGTGTAATGCGGTGGGAATGAGATAAAAAGTTTGTATTTAGTTGTTTTTTGCACTTTTATGTGTGTAAGAAGTGGGAAAATGCTTTGACTAACCGTGAAAAGGAGTATATTTGCACGTTCTTTTTAGAAAAATACACGAAATATGAAAAAGATTCTTTTTGTAGCGTTGGCGGCTTTGGGCCTGGGCGCTTGTGATTCCGAACCGAAATTTAAAGTGGAAGGTGAAATATCAGGAGCCGATGGCAAGATGCTTTATCTGGAAGCCTCGGCGCTGGAGGGCATTGTTCCTTTGGATTCTGTCAAGTTGAAGGGTGACGGCACGTTTGCTTTCAAGCAAGTGCGTCCGGCATCTCCGGAATTCTATCGTCTGAGGGTGGACGACAAGGTTATCAATTTCTCCATAGACTCTACGGAAACCGTCCGGTTGGATGCGCCGTACGCGGATTTCTCTACGGCTTATAGTGTGGAGGGGTCGGCGAACAGTGCGAAGATAAAGGAACTTACGTTGAAACAGGTACGCCTTCAGGCCGATGTGAATGCGCTGATTCAAGGTATGCAGGCTCATAAGATTGGTGCGGATGTGTTTCAGGATAGTCTTGCCGTACTGATGAAGAACTACAAGGATGAGGTGAAGATAAACTACATTTTTGCCGCCCCGAATACGGCTGCCGCCTATTTTGCTTTGTTTCAGAAAGTGAATAACTATCTGATATTCGATCCGTTGAACAATAAGGATGACGTCAAATGCTTTGCCGCTGTGGCGACCAGTCTGAATAACTATTATCCGCACGCCGACCGTTCGAAGAATCTTTATAATATTGTAATAAAAGGGATGAAGAATACCCGTACCCCGCAACAGAAAGTGATGGAGCTTCCTGCCGAGGTCGTTGCCGAGACGGGCATCATCGACATTAACTTGCGTGACCTGAAAGGTAATATGCATAAACTGAGTGACCTGAAGGGCAAGGCTGTTATACTGGACTTCACAGTCTATCAGAGTGCGGTCTCTCCTACACATAATTATATGTTGCGCGACTTGTACGACAAGTATGCCGGTCAGGGCTTGGAGATTTACCAGGTCTCTTTGGATGCCGACGAGCATTATTGGAAGACGACCGCCGACAACCTGCCTTGGATATGTGTGCGTGACGCCAATGGAATCTACTCCAGCATAGCCGCCGCTTATAATGTGCAGTCGCTTCCGGCTCTCTTTCTCATAAACAGAAAGAACGAGCTCAGCGCTCGGGGCGAGACGGTTAAAGACTTGGAAACGGCAGTGAAGAGTCTGCTGTAACGTGTTATAAATTAGAAGATTTCATTTAAATATGTTACAAAGCACTACTTTTTGCTTGACACGCATCGTTTAAAAGCCTATCTTTGCAAAGGAATAAACAGGAAGAGGGTTCCAGCATGCCACCATGTTGGAATTCTTTTTTGTTTATAATGCCATGAGAAAGAACAATATAAACTATAAAAATAAAGGAGGAAAAAAGTATGGCTTATATGTCAGAAGACGGCTACAATAAGTTGCTGGCCGAGTTGAAACAGTTGGAAGCGGTAGAACGTCCGAAGGTTGTGGCGGCTATTGCCGAAGCACGTGATAAGGGTGACTTGTCGGAGAATGCGGAGTATGATGCGGCGAAAGAGGCTCAAGGGTTGCTCGAAATGAAAATCAATAAACTGAAACAGGTGATTGCCGATGCGAAGATTATTGATGAGTCCAAGCTGAAAACCGACAGCGTGCAGATATTGAACAAGGTGGAACTGAAGAACGTGAAGAATGGTATGAAGATGACGTATACCATTGTTTCCGAGAGTGAAGCCAATTTGAAAGAGGGAAAGATTTCCGTGAATACCCCGATTGCGCAAGGCTTGCTTGGCAAGAAAGTGGGCGATATCGCTGAAATCAAGGTGCCGCAGGGTATTATCAATCTCGAAGTAGTGAACATATCATTTTAATGGAAAGGCAGGTCTGTGTGCAGGCTTGCCTTATTTTATACATATATAATAGTTATGGCAACAATATTCAGCAGAATTGTCGCAGGTGAGATACCTTGCTACAAGGTGGCGGAGAATGAGAAGTTCTTTGCATTTCTTGATATCAATCCGTTGGTGAAAGGTCATACGTTGGTCATTCCCAAGCAGGAAGTGGACTATATCTTCGATTTGGCCGACGAGGATTTGGCTGCGATGCACGTCTTTGCGAAACGGGTGGCATTGGCTATTGGCAGAGCTTTTCCCTGCAAGAAGGTAGGTGAGGCAGTTTTGGGCTTGGAAGTACCCCATGCGCACATCCACTTGGTTCCTATGCAGAATGAGAAAGATATGCTTTTCTCCAACCCGAAGCTGAAACTGACGGATGAAGAGTTTAAGGCGGTGGCGGAAGCCATCCGCAGGGAACTCTGAACGGTTTCATTTCCTCCCCTTATATAAGACGAAAGCGGCAGTCGTGAACAACAACTGCCGCTTTCGTCTTTTTTTTTGATCTCTCTGCCGCCGGAAGATTGTTTAGATGTAATCCTCTCCTAACTTGATTTGTGTGTCGTTCACATACTTGCGTATGGAGTGTTCCTCGTCTTTCTTGCAAATCAGCAACACGTTTTCCGACTCGGCGATGAGATAGCCCTCCAATCCGTCGATGACAGCAAGTTTGTTCTGCGGGAGAACGACGATGTTGTTCTTGCTGTTATATAATAGAGACTGGCATTTCAGGGTGACGTTCTCCGACTCGTCTTTCTGCGAGAGGTCGTACAGGGAGCCCCAGGTGCCTAAGTCGGACCAACCGAAATCGCCTAAGGATACATATACATTGTCTGCCTTCTCCATGATGCCGAAGTCGATGGACACATTGGGACACGCAGGGAAGTTCTCGTCTATGAACTTCTTTTCTTCCGGGGTTCCATATACTTCCTTTCCGGCTGCCAGTTTGGCTGCCAGTTCGGGCAGAAGCTGTTCACCGGCTTTGATGATGCTGTTTACATTCCACATGAAAAGGCCTGCGTTCCAATAGAACTCTCCGCTTTCCACGAAAACTTTGGCGAGTTCCAACTCGGGTTTTTCTGTAAAAGTTTTCACTTTATAGAAACTGCTGTCTATATGTTCGGCAATCTGTATGTAGCCATAGCCTGTTTCCGGGCGGTTGGGTTTGATGCCCAGTGTGAGGAGTTTGTCCGATTGGGCGACAAATGCCAGCCCTTTCTCTATGGCCGAGAGAAATTCATCTTCTTTTAGGATAAGGTGATCCGAAGGAGCTACCACGATGTTGGCGTCCGGATTCAGGGCACGGATATGGTAGGCGGCCCAAGCGATGCACGGAGCTGTATTTCTGCGTGTCGGTTCCAATAGAATCTGCTCGGACTTTAACTCGGGCAACTGTTCTTTTACCAAATCGGCATATAGGTCATTGGTTACAACCAGTATGTTTTCTATAGGGATTACTTTTTTGAAACGGTCGAACGTCTGCTGTAGCAATGAGCGTCCTGTACCGAAAAAATCCAGAAACTGTTTCGGAAGGGTTTTGCGGCTGAACGGCCAGAAACGGCTACCGATTCCACCGCCCATGATTACGCAGAAATTATCCTTGTTGGTTATCATATCAAATAGTTTAAAAGTTTCTGCTAATGTACTGTATATTTTACAAACGAAGAATCTTTGGCAGGTATTTTCTTGCTTTTCATGCCTTTTTTTATCGAAAGTATTGCAGGTTTCAAAAAAAGCCGTATCTTTGCACCGCATTTGAGAAAACAAAATGCCCAGATGGCGGAATCGGTAGACGCGCTGGTCTCAAACACCAGTGGATTCACTTCCATCCCGGTTCGACCCCGGGTCTGGGTACAAGATTAAGGCTAAGGATTGGATTGGCAATCACTTAGCCTTTTCTTTTTCGAATTCCGGGTCTTTGCAGAGCAAAACGAAATAAAAAAAGAGGGTGTGTCAAAACAGGCACATCCTCTTTTCATATCAGATACAGTTCGTCGTTTTGTCGTATCCGTCCGAAATAGCCCGACTTTCACGTAGTGTTTTAGTTTGCTTACTTTGCACCCAAAAACACGATGTTCAATTTGAATGAAAGCAATCGCATAGTCATGTCGCAACATCCGACAGATATGCGCATG